>OGQU01000003.1_pt1 | contig 284386 bp, 293 predicted proteins | sample 1553341 | NCBI WGS metagenome assembly OGQU01 (sample SAMEA2579920, study PRJEB22360) | human gut metagenome | biome: human gut; feature: human-associated habitat; material: faeces | place: Denmark | collected 2008/2010 | reverse complement strand
TCGGCGTTGCTGGCGGCGGTTCCGGTGCTGCAATTATCTCCGGCAATGGATACACCGAGCGTGGTGTCGGCGGTTCTGGTTCAGACTACAGTGGTCAGCGTTATCACTGTGCATTAAAGGAAGACAAGGTCTTCAGCGATGGCTACGAATACCATCATGGCGATATCTGTGGCTGGACTTACAGTGGCACCCACAGCAGTGATATCAAAATGCAGCGAGAAGACGAGGAAGGCTACAACAACACACTGCACGAAAACGGCGGCGGTTCTGGTTGGCAGTCTGCTTCTACCGATGGTGCATTGCGTGGTTCTTCTTATGCCGCTTCTGTTGGTACAAACCTTGACAACGGCAACATCATCATTAAAGCAAACGTCACTGGTGCAAACCAGCTGAATGACGGTGCCGGTTCCGGTATTGGCCAGGCTGGTCGTGCAAAAATCAAGGTTGTTGACCTGAATAAGCGTCTGTATCGTCGCGTTGGCAAGAACGCAATGGATATTGGCTTCGAGGATGCAAACGAATGCACTCCTACTCGTGCCAAGGTCATGCTGACTGTTGCTAATAAGATGTACGACGGCAACCAGTTGACTGTTACCGCACACGTTGTATGGGACGGCGATACCGATGCAGGTATCGATGAACAGGAAATCCTGCGCGGCGTAAACATCACCTATTCGAACAACGAATCTCCCAACATCACATATCCTACAAACGCTACTACCGATAGCAAGAAGAAGCCTCTCGTTCGTACCGGTTCCTACACTGCTACGGCAACCTACACGGGCAAGTACGAAGTTACTTTCTGCTGGGAGAACACGAAGCCCGGCAAGACTTATGTAGTCCGTGGCGAAAGCACTACACCTGATGAATATGTATCCGGCAACGGTAATGTCGTATACTTCGATATTTATCCGCGCCCGCTGCATCTTTACAGCTATGACAACAATAAGATTTACGACAATATCAGCACCGCAAAGGTATCTGATATTAAAATCAAAGCAGCAACTGCTGATTCCGGTATTGTTCACGGCGATACTGTCGCGCTGAACAGCACACTGGCTTACGGCTATTATTGCGAAAACTATGCTCCTGAGGACTTCGCAAAAACGAGTTTCAGAGAGTCCATCCATACGGGTCTGCACAGTATCAAGACCGTTACGATTCTTGAACTGATTAACAACCCGTTTGACAACTATTATATTGCAAGTGAAGATTTCACTGGTACCATCAATCCTCGTCCTCTGTATGTTCACAGTCAGTATCATGATGTGAACAAATACAAGTGGAACTACGATGGTAACTCCAATGATATCGGAAACGGCAAGTATCTGACCGACACGACTGTCTACGATAATCAGAATGTGACTATCGAGCAGGCATATGAAATGATTCTTGCTGGTAAACAGGAAAACATCGATATTACCCGCTATACCAAGACTGAACAGGATAACTACCAGAACACGGTAGTGAATCCGAACAACATCAAGGTATATGATTCCTACTACAACGCCAATATCGGTGAAGAAGGACAGGGAAATATCTATATTGATAATATCACCAACTACGATTCCGTTGAACTGAATGCTCAGACCTATGTTGGTTCTTATGCTGACAGCAATGCTGGCGAACAGCTGACCGGGTATGATGCAAACGGCGACAATGGTGTTATCAAGGAAGACCGTTACAATGGTCTTTCGACGAATACGATTCGCCATCTGCCGTATTCTGTAAAGTACAGCTACAGCACGACCACCCCGCAGGTTGGTCAGAAGATGACTGTTACGATTGCAGTTACGAACAAGGATACCGGATATGGTCTGGCCGCGCAGAATAACTATGTTGCTCCTGTTGCTATCCAGAACCTGCGTCTGAAGAGCAGATTTGCAGGCAATGGCCCCATCACTCTGAAATCCACCAATGGCATTCGTATGAACCAGCAGGGCACAGAGTTCTACATTGACACGATTCCGGTCGGCGGTACCGTAAACATCGAATTTGAGTACACTGTACAGGATATCGATGATACGAACGCACTGGTACGTGACATTGAGCAGAACAACGAAATGTACCTTGTGAACAACAACTACAACGACTACTATATCGCAGACAAGACTTTCAGCGGTGGTATTTACCGTACGACGCTGCGTGCGCAGGTCAAGAGCGTAAGCACCACTTATGGACACGGTTTCAAGAACATCAAGCTTCCGTATGCAGACGATGTCTACTACTGGAATAAGGGTTCTGACAGCTGGCTGACCATGGAAGGTCTGGTCGAAGACCATAAGACTGCTGCACAGGACGATGAAAAACTCGACCTGAAAGCGAAGAAAACAAACAACTATCAGAGCAAGTTCGTTTACAATGTAGTACCGAGTGAGACAACAGATGCTGGTTCTTACCCCGTATCTTACATTGGTCTGAACGAATTCAACTATGATGTGTTGAAGAACTATGTTGTCACGGAAGACCCCGGTTCTATCGAGGTCAAGCCCCGCAAGATTATGATTTCCGTTGACGAAAGCCAGAAGATTTACGGTACAACGAACCCGTTCTTCAACTCCACATTCAAGGTTCTTGGCACAGATGACCAAGGCAATGAACTGGATGTTTCGGACGAAAACAACTGGACTGTTCTGGGCGATGACGCTACCGTTGATTACAACAACATGCATCTGATTGGTAATGATACCATCGGTAATGTGGTTGAAGTCGTAAACGGCGCTTCCCGCACCGCTCTGGCATTCAAGAACGGCACTTCTAATCTGCCTTATCTGACAACCGCTATACAGAGCAGTGATGTAATCTATCAGACGGATGTTCCCGAAGAAGAATGCGCTTACTGCTTGGAGAAATACAACGAAATGCACAAGGGTCATGAGCATTATCATGACGATGACCATCCGCATACCCATGTTCCCGTAAACGGATATCCTGTATCCGTGAACGAAAACACCGGTTACGGCAATACTCTTGGCATCAAGACCGTCACGAACAGTGAAGGACAGGTAGTTTCCAACTACGAACTCGTTTACGAGTCCAATGTTCTGAAAGTACATCCTCGTCTGATTCGCATTGCGGCTCTCGATGCAACGAAGGCATACGGCGGCACGGAACCCGCATTGAAGTGGACTGTCGATGGCGAAATCATTAAGCCTACCAGCGAAATGCTCGGCATCAAGGCAGTTCGTGACAGCGGCGAGAATGTCCGTGACGAAGGCTATACCATCCGTATCTCTTACGAAAAGAGCACAGCAAGCAACTATATCGTCGAAACGAACGACGCTAAGATGACCATTACGCCTGTCCCGCTGACAATCGTATTTGGTAATCAGGAGCGTTACTACGGCGAAGATAACAAAAACGACTACACGCTGACCGTTGTTGGTTTGAAGCACGGCGATACTGCTGATGTTGCTTTGAAGAATAACGATGGCGCAACCGCAAAGGTTCTTGAAACCGCAAAGAATACTCTGAGCGATTACATCAACCTGACTTACAATAAGTACACCGATGTCGGTTCCAATTACCTGTATGGCGATAAGAGTTACTGCGAAGAGCATACGATTCTCGTACCTCGTGAAAACGCAGATGGCGGTTATAACTATATGATTGCGAACTACACGCCCGGTGTTCTGACTATCAAACCTCGTCCGATGCTGCTGGAAGTCACTGGTTGGCAGAAGGAACTTGGCGATGCTGATAAGGTTCAGGACTTCACCCTGACCGATATGATTACCCATAATTCCGTAAATGGTCAGCAGAAGCTCGGCGCAGGCAGCCGTATCACGGATGCAAGCGTTGTTGTGAACCCCGATAAGGTTCCCATCGTCTTCAATCTGGTTCGTGCAGAGGGTGAAGAAGTCGGTTCTTATCCCGTCTACTCCACGCCGCAGGACCGTCAGATTGGAAACCTCGCAGCAAACGACCAGAAACAGCTTGAGCTGGATAACCCGAACTACGACTTTGAGTATCGTTACGCAAACGACCTCATTGTCAAGCGTCAGGGTCTGATGATTACCGTGGATGATAAGGTTCGCTATTACGGCGACCGTGTCAACCGCTTCTACGATGGTTCTACCGATTACACCTATCATGTGTTTAAGGTAGAAAACGGCGAGGCTGTTGAAATCACGGCAGAGGAAGCCGGTATCAACACCAATTCCTTTACCTTTACCCATCTGGATACACAGACCAGCTCCAGCGGCACTTACAAGGATTGCATCAGCCTGTCCGGTGTCCACAGCACCATCTATGATGATGATGACATCACGATTACCGCTGGCAACCTGACTATCATTCCTCGCCCCGTTTCCGTTATTGCTGAGGATAACACCAAGGTTTACGGCGACGCTGACCCCGAATTGAAGTACACGCTCCATGACGGTGTCCGTGGCGAAGATGGCAACTACTACATTGAGTACGCAAACGGTCCCGTTCTCACCGAGAAGGAAGGCGCGGATGTGCCTGTCCAGCCCGGCGACCTCGAAGGTACTGGCGTGACTCGTGAACCCGGTGAGGATGTCTGGACTGGCGAGCATTCGTTCGGCAAGGCTTACGCCATCAACGCCAACGATATCAGCCCTGTCAGCAAGGATGGTATCACCAACTACGTTATTACCATGGAGAACGGCAACTTTACGATTACTCCGGCTGAGCTGGTTGTTACCGTAAAGGGTGGCTATTCCAAGACCTATGGCGAAGAGAATCCCGCATTTGATGCCGATATTACCGGTTTTAAGCGTGATGACACGAAGGAAACCGTTCTGAACGGTGAACTTGGCTTCGCTACTCTGTGCTTCGACCTGTCTGACGCTGGCAAGTACATCGTAACTGCTGGCAACAACAATGAGGATGCGGTGAACCCGGATTGCGTTGTTCTGGAAGACGGTGAAGAGCATATCGGCTCCACTTTCGAAGTCAAGAGCAACACAAACTTCGAGAAGAACTATGTTATCCGCTATGTCAATGGCGATATCACTGTCAACCCGAAGGAACTGATTGTTCGCATTGACCATAAGGTCAAGACCTACGGTACTGCTGACCCGGCATTTACCTTCCATTACGAAGACAATGCTGGCAATGTGATTGGCCTGATTGACCCCGAAAACAGCCCGCTGAATGTTGAGTTGTATCGCACCAAGGGTGAGAATGTTGTGCGCGGCGATGTCACTGCAGCAGATTCTCTCAATAAGTGGGGAACTACCCTCTATGATGGTGATTACCTCATTTCCGCAAAGTACGATACAAACAACAAGAACTATGCCGTTACCGTATACGATGGTTCTCTGAAAATCATCCCCGCAACGCTCACTGTTACGGTCGATGGCGGATACAAGACCACCTACGGCGATGAGATTCCCGAATTCACTTATTCCATCACAGGTTTTGTCGGTCGTGACGTTAAGGACGAAACCGGTACCGGTATCAAGGACGATGAATCCAAGGTCTCCGGCACTGCTACAATGTACTGCAACGATAACGCTGGCAATCCCGTAACGAATAAGACGAAAGTTGGTAATTATCCCATCAACTACGATAGACAGCAGTTGGTTGCTGACAACAGCAATTACAAGTTTATCTATGTTGGCGGTGACCTGACGATTGGTAAGAAGCCTATCCATGTGAAGGCAGATGACCAGCAGAAGGTTTACGGAGAGAAAGACCCCGACCCGCTGACTTGGACGATTACTGACCCCGAAGAACTGGTCAATCTCGGTGACGAAGACTTCTTCGATATCACCACAAAGCGTCCCGGCGCTGATACTGATGACGGTGAGCAGGTAGGCAAGTATCCCATCACCATTGATGGCACTGACCCGTCCGGCAACTACGAAATCATTACCACTCCCGGAACTCTGACCATTGTTCCTGCAACCATCGTTGTTACAGTTATTGACGACGAAAAGTATTTCGGCGAAGATAACCCGACACCCAACGTAACCATTACCGGCTATAAGCGCGGTGACACCATCGATGATATCGGTGGTAAAGATGCGCTCAAGACCAAGACTGATGCAGAGAAGTGGAGCCCTGTTGGTGAATATCCTGTATCTGCCAAGGATTCTACCTTCCATAACCCGAACTACAATTTCGTTTACATCGATGGTAAGCTGACCGTCAAACCCTTGATTATTAACATCAAGGCAGAAGACGACCGCAAGACCTACGGTGATAACGACCCCGATAAGTTCAATGTTTCCTATACGCTCACAAACGAGAAGGATGAGCCTTACACTCCGGATAAGGACCTGCGCGACTATATCGACCGTGCCCTGAATCTGGATGCAGCTCGTGTTCCGGGTGAGAATGTTCGTACCGAGAACCCCGGCTATTCCATTGTTCCTACCTATACTGAGGTAGATAACATTGAGATTGGCACAGTAACTCCCGGACATTTCTTCATTGACCCGCGTGAGGTAACCATTACTGCAAACTCCGCAGAAAAGGTATATGACGGCACTCCGTTGACGGAACCCGGCTATACCTACGCTCCGGAACTCGTAGATAACGACCTGCTTGGTATTCACGATAAGATGGATTCTGTGACCGTAACCGGTTCTCAGACCGAAGTGGGTTCCAGTAAGAACGTTCCCAGCGATGCAGTTATCATCAATACCGAAGATGGCAGCGGCAGCAATGCCAACTACATCATCAAGTATGTGGATGGTACTCTGACCGTTCGCGATAAGGAAATTGTCTCTATCGAGAAATCTGCTGACCGTGAACGCGCTACGGATTACGATGTAATTCGCTACACGATTACCGTTACGAACGCGACAAGCCACGACCTGCACAATGTCGTTGTAAAGGATACCAACAACTTCGTTGGCGTTCCTGTCCTGTCTCAGGCAAACGGTGTGACATATGATGCAGAGAAGGGCGAGTTCGTTATCGCAGAGATTTCCCATCTGCGCGATGAAACCCATACCAATGCCGTAACGTTCACCTATACCTACACGGTAGACCCGACCGACCACGGCACCAACAACAACGATATCCTCGAAAACAACGCCAAGATTACCGATATGAAGGTAGTCGAGAACTATACTGAGAACCCTGATGGCAGCACCACTCCGAACTATACCGAGCCTAACAAGGATTGGTTGGTTGAGACTCCTGATGTTGATGTAGAAATCATCCGTCAGAATCTGACCATCGAAAAGAGTGCTGATAAGACTGAGGCTGGCGTAGGTGATGTCGTCACTTACACGCTGAAAGTCACCAATACGGGCAACACGAAGCTTGAAAATGTTGTCGTAAAGGATACGAACAACTTCATGGGCGAGCCTGTCGAGAACACGAAGCTCCACTTCGGCTATCGTGTCAACGATGATGGAACATGGACAATCACCAGCCTTGGCGTTGGTAAGTCCGTAACCATCACCTATAAGTACACGGTTGTTGCAGATGACCTCGCAAACGGCAAGCTGGATAACATTGCTACCGCAACGATTCCTGCTCGCGAAGACCCGACTATTCCTGAGAAACCTGTCGATTCCAACGAAGTAATCGTGCCGCTGTACTACAAGCACCTGACGATTGTCAAGTCTGCTGACCGCGACCACGCTTATCCCGGCGAAGTCGTCAAGTATCAGGTCACTGTCACGAACGACGGCACTGTCGATATGACGAATGTTACCGTCTCCGATGACACTAATGCTCTGGGTATGTTTATCGTCTCTACCGGAGACGGATATACCTATAACCCCGAAACCAGACTGTTCACCATTCCTGCTCTGAATGTCGGCGATTCCGTTACGCTGAATTACCTGTATATTGTGCAGAACGGTGACCCCGAAACGATTATCAACGTAGCTACTGCTCACGCTCCCAAGAATCCCGATACTGAGATTCCGGGGGACAAGGACATCGAAGAACCTTCTAAGCCTGTTGAGGTTGATGTGCTCCGTGATGAACTGACCATCGTAAAGAACGCTGACAAGAGCTTCGTTGATATGAACGGCAATGACACGACCGTAACCTATACTCTGACCGTCAAGAACAGTGGCAATACCAAGCTGACGAATGTTATCGTTACCGATACATCCAACGGCAACGGCACTGTCGAGTACACTGGCGATTTGATGTATGACGGAAACGGCAAGTGGATGATTCCTGAGCTGAACGCAGGCGATTCCGTTGAAATCACTTATGTCTATACTGCTGTGGCAGAGGACATGAACCTCGATAACGGTAACATCGTGAATACGGCTGTTGCTGAGGGCAAGAACCCCGACAACAAGACTGTTACGAGCGACCCCGATACTGAGACTGTCCATGTAGGCGAAGTGCCTGACCGCGACATTCGCGTTGTGAAGACTTCTCTTGAATCCAGTGTGATGATTGGCGATACCATTCACTACACCATTACCGTTACCAACAACGGCACAATGACTGCTCAGAATGTAGTTGTACGCGACTTCAATGACGGCATTGGCGAAATCAATGCTGCAAGTTCCGACAAGTACACCTATGACGCAGCGGCTCACTCCTTCACCATCGCAGAGATTGCGGCTGGTGAGACCGTTGAGATTCCTGTCACCTACACCGTACAGGAAGGCGACAAGGGCACCGTAAACAATGCTGCTGTCGAGATTCCGGATGTTCCCGAAATCAAGAAGGAAGCAGACAAACAGGTCGTTAAGGTCGGTGAGGTTGTGACCTACACCATTACCGTTACCAATACGACTAACGAAACCAAGACGAATGTTGAGGTCAAGGATACGAACAACTTCACGGGCGTTATCACGCCTGCCGAAAACACTGATGTTGTAAGCTATATTGGCGACAAGGTCTGGAATATTTCTTCTATCGGCGCTGGTGAGAGCGTAGACATTGTCTACACCTACACGGTAATGAATGAAGATGCTCCCAATGCCATGCTTGTCAATAACGCCGAAATGACATATGTGACGGATTCCGGCAAGGTAAAGATTCCTTCCAATGAGGTTGATATCCCTGTCATCCCCGAAACTCCCACGCCGGAACATGTCGGACCCACCGTTGTAAAACAGGCAGACAAGGCCATTGCAAACATCGGCGATACGGTGCATTATACCGTCGTCATGCACAACAATGACACTGTTGACTATGTGAATGCAGCGCTGCACGACAAGAACAACTTCAACGGCGTTATCACGAATGTCAAGAACGGTACTCTGGAATCTGCATCTTCCGGTTCCGCAGTCATCAAGGTCGGCACTATTCCGGCTGGCAAGACTGTCACGGTAGAATATGATTACATTGTGCTGAATACCGATGCCGGTAAGGGTCAGGATACCTACAACGAGCTGAAGAATGTGGCTACGCTGCATTACTGGTTCGCTGACGAAGACCAGACTCCTGAGAATGAAAAGACGAAGCCTTCTAACGAGGTCACCGTCAAGGTTCCCGGCAGTGATGTACCTGTTCCTGTCAACCCGCCCGAGGGCAAGTTGAAAGTCGAGAAATTCGTAGACAAGAAGAGTGCTTCTGTTGGCGATATGCTGCATTACACCGTTAAGGTGTCTAATGTTGGCGATGGCGAACTGAAAAATATTCTGGTCGAAGACTTCTTCGATGGACACGGTAAACTCAACTACATCCCGGCTGTCGGTGTTGTAGTGAACGGTGATGGCACTTACACCATCAACAAACTGCCTGCCTGTACATTCATGGAGCTCCGCTTCACCTATGTTATCGTGGAAGGCGATGAGCCTGAGGTCCTGAACGCCGCTGTCGTCACGACACCGCCCGTTGACCCGCCGCTCGAACCCACCAAGACGGCTGACAAGAAGTTCGCATTTGTCGATGAAATCGTGACCTACACCATCAGCGTGTATAACCCCGATACCAAAGCAAAGACGAATGTCACTGTCAAGGATACCAATAACTTTGTTGGCAGCATCAATGCCGCCAATACAGATAAGTACACCTATAACGGCGATAGCACTTGGACGATTCCGGAAATCGGAGCAGGGGAGACTATCAACATCACCTATACCTACACGGTACAGAGCAATGATGAGAAGCTCCTCGAGAACAAGGCTGATGTGACGTATTCCGAGAACGGCGATACCGTGAAACTTGATACGCCGACTGTCGATGTGGTCGTACCCGATAAGGGCACTGTCTCCATCCACAAGGAAGCGGACAAGAAGATGGCTAAGCCGGGTGAGGTCGTCACCTACAATGTCACCGTTACTAACAACAAGGGCTTCGATGTTCACGATGTTGTAGTAACTGATGCTAATAACTTCGCTGGCGAAATCACTGGCGTTGACGGCGCAGATTACACCTTCGAGAACGGCGAGTTCCATATCGCTGAGATTGCCGCAGGCGCTTCGGTCACTCTGACCTACACCTACACGGTTGAAATTGGTGATGTGCCTACTCAGATTCTGGAAAACATCGCTACGGCTGATGTTCCCGGCACGAACCCCGAAGACCCGAACAACCCCGGTCACGGTAAAGACCCGAACAAGCCTATCGATAACGATGAGAAGATTCCTTCGAATCCTGTCGATGTTGAGGTTCCGGGTTCCGAAACTGAAACCAAGATTCCTGACCTTGTTCTGACGAAGAGTGTAGACAAGAGTGAAGCCGCTGTCGGTGATACTCTGAACTACACGATTACTGTCAAGAACAACGGCAAGGGCGATGCTGAGAATGTCACAGTCAAGGACTTCTTCGACGGCAAGGGCACACTGAACTTCGTGGCTATGGATGGCGTCACCGATAACGGTGATGACACTTACACGATTGCAAGCGTCAAGGCTGGCGAAAGCGTAACGCTCAACTTCACCTATGTGGTAGTTGACGGAGACGCGCCTGAGGTTTTGAACGCGGCAGTCATCACAACTCCCAAACCGTCCACGGATATTGTGAAGAGCGCAGACAAGCATATCGCTAAGGTTAATGAGATTGTTACCTACACCATTACGGTGAAGAACAATTCCAAGGACACCTTGACGAATCTGCTGGTAAGCGATACGAACAACTTCAAGGGCGAAATCGAAGGCAAAGATGGCAAGGGCTACACCTACAACGGTGATAAAACTTGGACCATCGCAACGCTCGAATCCGGCAAGTCCATCGACATTACCTACACCTATACGATGCAGGCAAGCGATGAAACTGTCATTGAAAACACTGCCGATGTGCGTTATAGCTACAACGGTACTGACTACGATATTCCGTCCAATCCCGTCGAAGTCGAAAAGCCTAACGATGGTGTCGTTACCATCTTTAAGACTGCCGACAAGACCAAGGCTGAGCCGAACGAGGTCGTTACCTATACGGTTACGATTCACAACGGTAAGGATTACGACATCAAGAATGTCCGTCTGACTGACGCGAACAACTTCGCGGGCAAGATTGAAGGCGTAGATGGCGCTGGCTACAAGTTCACCAACGGCGAATTTGTCATTGACAAGATTCCTGCTGGCGGTGACGCAGTGGTCCGTTACACCTACACAGTCCAGATTGCCGATGTTCCGACCAAGATTCTTGAAAACATTGCAACGGCTCATGTCCCCGGCAAGAACCCCGGCGACCCTGATGAGGAGATTCCTTCCAACAAGGTCGATGTTGAGGTTCCCGGTGACGGCACGCATGTTGATGTGCCGGAAGGCAAGCTCGAAATCGTTAAGAGTGTAGATAAAACGGAAGCCAAGGTTGGCGATACGCTGAACTACACGATTACGCTGACGAATGTTGGCGGACAGGCAGTCAAGAACGCTATCGTCAAGGATTTCTTTGACGGTAACGGTGTCCTGAACTTCGTTCCGATGGACGGTGTGACGGATAACGGTGATTACACCTACACGGTTGCGAATGTGGAGAAGGGTCAGAGCATTACGCTCCGCTTCACTTACACGGTCGTTGCCGGAGATGCACCGATGGTCCTGAACGCTGCTGTTGTGAAAGACCCGACTCCTCCCATTGACATCGAGAAAACCGCAGACAAGCATGTGGCGATGGTCGATGAAGTCGTCAACTACACCATCACGGTGAAGAACACGACTGATAAGACCGTTACCGACCTGCTGGTCAGCGATACCAACAACTTTACAGGTGCAATCACCTCTAAAGACAACGCCAAGTACACCTACAATGGCAACCATACTTGGACTATCCCCAGCATCAAGGCTGGTGAGAGCATTGATATTCTCTACACCTATACGGTGAAGACTACCGACCCCTCTACGCTGGTCAATGAAGCTGATGTTCGCTACACGACCGATGACGGCGAGTATGTCATCAAGGCAGACCCCGTTGAAGTCGTTGTTCCGAAGGATGGCGAAGTTACGATTGTCAAGAGCGGTGACAAGAAGATTGCAGAGCCCGGTGAGGTCGTGACCTACACGGTTACGATTCACAACGGCAAGGCGCATGACATCACCAATGTGGTCGTAAGCGATTCCAACAACTTTGCTGGAACGATTACCGGCACAAATGGTGTCGGCTACAAGTTCGTTGACGGACACTTTGTAATCGATAAGATTGCTGCTGGTGCAGACGCTGTTCTGACCTACACCTACACGGTGCAGATTGCAGATGTACCCACTCACATTCTGGAAAATGTTGCCACGGCACATGTGCCCGGCACGAATCCGGAAGACCCTGAGAATCCCGGACACGGCAAGGACCCGGATAAACCTATTGACCCCGATACGGACATTCCGTCCAATAAGGTCGAAGTGAAAGTCCCCGGTTCCGAAGTTGAGACCGAGATTCCGGAAATCTCTATTACCAAGTCTGTAGATAAGCCTACTGCCAAGATTGGTGATACGCTAAACTACACCGTCACTGTCAAGAACGGCGGTAACGCGGATGCTGAGAATATCCTGATTAAGGATTTCTTTGACGGAAACGGAACGCTGAACTTCAAGGCCATGGATGGCGTGACAGATAACGGAGACAACACCTACACTATTTCTACGGTCAAGGCAGGGGAGAGCGTAAAACTTCGTTTCAGCTATGTTGTAGTTGAAGGAGACGAACCTCTCGTACTGAACGCCGCAGTAATCAAAGACCCGACACCGCCTATTGATGTTGAGAAGGAAGCCGACAAGCACATTGCAAAGGTAGATGAGGTTGTAACCTACACGATTTCCGTGAAGAACACCACTTCTGAGCCTGTTGACAATGTAACTGTCACCGATACTAACAACTTCAAGGGCGAAATCAAGGCCGAAAACGCTGACAAGTACACTTACAATGGCAATAAGACATGGACTATTCCGACTATTGCCGCTGGCGAGACCATCCATATCACCTACACCTATACAATGCAGGCTGAGGATGCCACCGTCATCGAAAACATTGCAAATGTGACTTACAGCAAGGATGGCACAGATTACAATATCCCCTCTAACCCCGTCGATGTCGAGAAGCCCGATGATGGTGTTGTTACCATCCGCAAGGCTGCAGATAAGACAAAGGCTGAGCCGGGTGAGGTTGTAACCTATACCGTCACGGTTCATAACGGAAAGAATCACGACATCGAAAACGCTCGTCTGACAGATACCAACAACTTTGCTGGTGAAATCGTAAGCGTTGACGGTGCAGATTACACCTTCGAGAACGGCGAATTCACAATCAATAAGATTCCCGCAGGCGGTGATGTGGTTATCCACTACACCTATACGGTTGAAATTGCTGATGTGCCCACGCAGATTCTCGAAAACATTGCAACAATCCATGTTCCCGGCACGAATCCCGAAGACCCGAATAATCCGGGTCACGGCAAAGACCCGAACAAGCCCATTGACCCCGATACGGAGATTCCGTCCAACAAGGTTGATGTGGAAGTTCCCGGCTCTGAAACCGAAACAGAGATTCCTGTAATCGAAATCACCAAGTCCGTTGATAAGGCAGAGGCCAAGGTTGGCGATACGCTCAACTATACGGTTACTGTCGCCAATAAGGGCAAGGCTGATGCGGAAAATGTTGTGGTCGAAGACTTCTTCGATGGCAACGGAACGCTCAACTTTGTGCCCATGGATGGCGTTGCGGATAACGGCGACAACTCCTATACCATCAGCACTGTAAAGGCTGGCGAGAGCGTAACGCTTAACTTCACCTATGTGGTAGTTACCGCTGATGCTCCTAAGGTTCTGAACGCTGCTGTTGTGAAAGACCCGACACCGCCTATCGATGTTGAAAAGGATGCCGATAAGTATATCGCTAAGGTGACAGATGTTGTGACCTACACCATTACGGTGAAGAATACGACAGACGAAACCGTAAACGATATCACTGTCGCAGACCATAACAACTTTGCGGGTGATGTTACGGCTGAGAGTTCTAACCGCTATACCTATAACGGAGACGGTACTTGGACTATCGGTTATCTGGATGCCGGTGAGGCTCTTGATATCGTTTATACCTATACGGTAGAGACGACCGATGAGAGCGTTATGGAAAATACCGCAACCATTAAGTACACGCACGATGGCGAGCAGTATAATATCCCGTCCAATACAGTCGATGTGGAGAAGCCTGATGATGGCGTTGTCACCATCTGGAAGTCTGCAAACAAGACTGTCGCAAAGCCGGGCGAGACTGTCACCTATACCGTAACGGTACACAATGGTAAAGACCACGATATTCAGAATGCTGCTCTGACTGATGAGAATAACTTCTCCGGAAGCATTTTCGCAGTGGATGGCGCTGGTTATCACTATGAGAATGGTGTATTCACCATCGACACGATTCCTGCTGGCGGCGATGTGGTTGTCCACTACGCTTATACTGTCGGTATCGCCGATGTGACTACGCACATTCTTGAAAACGTAGCGACGATTCATGTTCCCGGCACGAACCCTGAAGACCCGGAGAATCCCGGACAGGGTAAAGACCCGACGAAACCGATTGACCCTGATACGGATATTCCGTCCAACAAGGTCGATGTGGAAGTTCCGGGTTCCGGTACGGAAACGGATGTTCCGCTCGAAAAGAGCCTCACGATTGTGAAGAGTGCTGACAAGACGAAAGTCAATGTCGGTGAAACCATCAATTATCGTGTGGTAGTAACCAATACTGGTGAAGTAGACCTTGTCAATGTAACCGTAAAGGACAACAATGACGGCGCAAGCCATATTGAAGCTCAGAACGGTGATGGATATACTTACAATAGCGCAACGACAACGTTCACTATTGCTCGTATCCCTGTTGGCGAATCCTTCACGCTGACCTACTCTTATGTCGCAGTTGACGCGGATGCCGGACACGATGTCATTAACGTGGCTGTCGCTAAGGCTCCGGGTCAGAATCCCGAAGACCCCGAGAATCCGGGTCATGGTAAGGACCCGTCCAAGCCGATTGATGAAGATGTAGAGAAACCTTCCAACGAGGTGAAAGTCCCTGTTGTGAAGCCCTCTACTCCCACAACGCCTGACGAGCCTAAACCGACTCCGACTCCCGACAACCCGAAGCCTACTCCGACCCATGTTCCTACTGAGAAGCCCAAGACCCCGCCGATTGGTTGGCTCGATATCTTCAAGGTAGACGGCAAACCCTTCTCCCTCTTCTCTATCTTCACGAGCAACAAGAAGACGGGTATCGGATTTGCACAGAGCATTGTTGGTCTGGTAGCAATAGTTGGCATTGGCGTCGCTGCTCTGGTGGTAGTAAACCACAAGCGCAAGAAGGACGAAAACGACAACAAAGATAACCATAAGGATGATTCCGCTGAATAAGCGGTAAAACAATAGAGCGGTGGTTCGAAAGAGCTGCCGCTCTTTTTTTTGCGTAAAAAACTTCTAATTTTCAGAATAATTATTGACCGTTGCTGCAAAGTAAGTAATATAATAGATATAAATACAGCATCAAATTTCTTAGAACAAATAATAGCTATAGTCAAGCAGGTTTTGCGTTAATGTTTCAACCATCCATGTCCATACGAAATATGAGAATGCGTTCATGGGTGGCATTTTTGTGCCAAAATTTTTGATTGACTTTTCTGTCTTTTTGTGGCATATTGCAAATATGCAATTTGATTGCTTGTGTTTTGATATACTTTCTTATCTACAATCGAGGCTGCACACTAGGGAGTAGGTAAGGGTGTATATAAATCCGACTGTGGTAAAACCACAGAACACTCACATTTTTAGGAGGGCAACTAACATGCAGAAACCTCGTAAGCGGTTTTTGAGTGCGATTGTCGCCGTAGCAATGTGCCTGTCTCAGTTTGCTCCTGTCACTGCTTATGCAGTGGAGAGCGCGAGTGGAATCACGCAGAGTGAAGAAGCTCCGAAGGAAACTGATGCACTCAGCACTACGACAACAAACTCCGACTCTTCCGCTACTACTCCCGCGCCGAAAAGCGATGTTACCGACACAGCAAGTTCAGCGTCCAGCGGCACTTCTGTGACGAGCGATGTTTCTTCTGAGGCTACAAGTCAGGCGGGGTCTGAAACGACCACTGCCTACGCAAACAGTGCTGCCTCTGATACTGGTGCAAGCACCAGCACTTCCAGCGAAGCTTCTACCACTGGCAGCATCAGTGAAGCAGCACAGGCATTTATCGATGCGGCTAACGCCCTTGTAAGCCGTAAAGATGAAATTCTGACTGCTGCAAACAACTTCGGTCTTGCAAGCAAGGCATGGCAGGCTGACAAGGAAAACGCGGTTCTTGATGCGATGGTCACGCGTCGCACTGAGGAACTGGATGCAGTTTATGACTGGGAACCCATTGAGGACATGTATTATTCTCTGAGCGAGGATGAGCAGGTCGCAGAGCCCGTCATGAATGCATACCTTGACATGTCTGACCTGTATCTGCAGGTTTGCGACCGTCAGGAAAACCCCGTAGACAACAGCGGTGCCAGCGCGTTTGATGGCGGCGGTTCTACGACTGTCATCGGGGACTATCAGGCAATCACCGCTGCTGAGACTGGTAAGCAGATTGCCGCAGGCACGGGTATTCAGTATACCAAGATTAGCGGTCAGGAGAATGTCATTCGCATTCTGCCTCAGACTGTTACCTACACCTACGGTGACTCTTTCAAGTCTAAGGGTCTGACCATCGAATACAGCACTGCTGATTCCCGTACTTCTCAGGAAGTCGAAAAGGATATTCAGGCAGCTATCGACGGTCTGAGCTTCATCATGTATGCTCCGGCTGATGGCGACGGCCAGAATCCCACAGACATTCATTGCAATGCCGGTACTTATCCGACTTATGTTGATACAGGTGCCACAAGCGTTACTGTGAATGGTCTGAATTACACCATCATTGATGGTTCCAACTTGGATTCTTCCAAGAACATCCGCAATGACACGGGTGTGACTATCAACAAGCGTCAGATTTACATTGTCCCTCATACCACCTATGTTACGAAGGGCAATACCATCAGCCAGATTAACTACACCGTTATGGATACCAATGGTGGTCTGGTTGACGGCGACCTGCTTCCTGCGGATGTTCTGACCACAGAGAACTTCGATAAGGACACTACCGGTTCTTACAAAATCATCTTAGGTTCCTCCGCGAAGAGCAACACGAACTACAACATCGACATTCAGCCCAATACCGGCGATGTGTATGTTGTCGTTTCTGAAAAGACTCTGACCCTGACTCCTGTATTTGTCTTCAAGGGTAATGATGGCGTACAGACGACCGGCAGCAAAGCCACTCGTCAGTATGGTCAGCAGAATCCTCAGGTTGACTTCGTGATTACCGGTTGGTCCGATACCGATAAAACCAATTTCGAGTATAAGACCAACAACGAGCACAAGTCCAACGCAGTTGCTCTGAAAGAGATGCTTGGTCTGAGCAGTGAACCCACCGGTGTTCTGCCCAGCATCACCTCTGCTCCCGGTGGCTACACTGTTACAATCGGCAATATCCAGACGAATGCGCCTATCAATGGTTATAACATCAACCTTGCTACCGCAACGTTTGAAATTACCAAGCGTAACGTAACCATCACCAATGACCAGATTGATGCCATCTATGGTGAGGCTGAAAAGGGCAAGTCTTCCACCATCACCTTCGACGCTGTTGCTTATAACGGTGCTGCTCAGGCAGTGGCCTCCGATAAGCGTATTGTCGCCGGTTCCGACATCACCGCTGATGACGGTGTGAACAAGCTGGTCAGCATGGTTCTGACAACACAGCGTCAGGATATCGACAATAAGAATGTTGGCGAATATCCGATGACTGTCGAAGTTCCCCCTGCATGCACTGCTTACTATGACGTCAAGGTCATCAACAGCAAGTACATCATCCATCCTGCAATGCTGACTGTCACTCTCGATGACCTGTCCGCAATGTATGGCGCTGCTCGTTCCGGCAAGATTAAATCCATCGAAGGTTTCAAGCTGAACGATACACAGGCAAGCATCGGTTTGACCGAGGACAAGCTTGGCTTTACTATGGTAGATGCGGCTGGTAACAGCGGCACTCCTACAACTGCCAATGTTGGCGAATACACCGTCAGCGCATCTGTGCAGGGTGCTTCTCAGGAGCGTTGGTCTTCTGACTGGGACCCCAATGCCGATGGCAAGAACTACGACCGTTACGACAACTATCTGGTTCGTTTTGTCAACAGCAAGCTGACCGTCACCAAGCGTCCTATCGCCATCAATGTGATGGGCGGTCAGACGAAGGTTTACGGCGACAGTGATGCCAAGGGCGGCGTTGCCTTTACTCTTGACCCCGTCAATGGCAAGGGTGGCCGTGTTGGTTCCGACTTTGCTGGCTGCGTTGTGACTCGTGAGGTCGGCGAGACTGTTGGCTCTTACGCTTACAGCGATGCACAGTTCCAGACTGCTGAAATCGCCAAGAACTACGACATCACCTTCAATGCTCCCGATAAGTACACTATCACCAAGCGTACTCTGACCATCACCGTTCCGAACCGTGAGCGTCTGTATGGCGCAGAGAATCCCAGCGATGCCGACATTACCGGCGCACTGGAATACAAGAACTTCACAAGCAACGATGAAATCGGCATCCATGATACTGTCGCTTCTCTGGGCGGCACTGTCACCATCAAGTATGGCGTTGACAATACCGTTGGTAAGCTGACTGGTGTCGGTACCTATCCTATTGTTGTTTCCGGTTACACCAACCCCAACTACAACATCGTTTATACCGGCACTTACAGCGATGGTACAAGCGGTACGCTGACTATCAATGCACTGCCTGTCACCATCAAGGGTACTACCAACAGCGTCCGTAAGTATGGCGTTGCCGGTAAGAACACCCCCAGCTATGCGCTGTATGACGAGACCGGTTCTCAGGCTATCAATGTGGTTGACCCGCAGGGCAGCCCGCTGAACATCCACATCGACCTGACCAAGTGGGAAGACCCCACTACGGTTGTCGGCAACTATGAGGCTACCATCTCTTATGATGAGAACCCCAACTACATCGTAACGATTGCTCCGCAGGCTACGTTCCAAGTCACCGAGGCTGATGTCTCTGTCACCTTCAACGCACTGCAGACTACTTACGGTGAGAAGAAGCCCGATACCATCGCCAAGGAAGTTTCCGTCAACGTGAATACCTCCGATGGCACTCAGATTTACCACGATGGCGAAACCGTCAACATCAAGATGGACGGCAAGGATGTTTCTCTGGGTGTTGTTCGTATCGCCGTTGAGGCTACTGCGAACGCTTCTGGTCTGTACGATGCAGGTTCTTACAACCTGACCTTCCGTCTGGATAACCAGCCCGCAAACAGCGTTAAGCTGTCTGAGCCCGATGGCAAGAACATGCTGATTGTTCATCAGATGCCCCTGACCATCACTCCTCGCTATGGCCTGTCCAAGACTTACGGCGAGACTGACCCCAGCTTTGCAGTCAACGATACCTATGTCATCTTCGACTACAACACCACCAGCTTCGCAGAACCCAAGGCCGACTTCGCACAGGCTCGTCTGAGCCGTGAAGCAGGCGAGAACGCTGGCACTTATCCGATTTACAGCGGTAACATCTATGAGCAGACGATGGCAAAGAACTATCGTATCAGCTTCACCAATGATGTTCGCTTCACCATCAATAAGCGTACTGCCGTTATCAACCTGCTTGAAACCGAAAAGACCTATGGTGAGACCCTCACTTCTATGAACGTGAAGGATTACATCAAGGGCGGCACTGGTCTGCTGACTACTACTGATGTTCAGGCAGCAGAAGCCGAAAAGATTCTTAAGGGCATTACCCTGACTTCCGGTGCAACTTCTGCTTCCGCAAGCGTTGGCACTTATGCTCTGAAAGCTATCTACGCACAGCCTGCCAACTACGACCTGACGGTGATTGATTCTACCATCACCATCACTCCTCGTCCCATCACCCTGACTTTCTCCAACTACGAGAAGGATTACGGCGATGCAGACCCCGCATTCTCTTACAGCGAGATTTCCGGCAACATTTCCAACGATGGTCTGAAGAAGAATACGCTGGAACTGACTACTGGTGCTCTGAGTGGTTCTGTCACTCGCAAAGCCGGTGAGGATGTCGGTGAATATCCCATCAGCTCTACTCTGTACAACAAGTACGGCAACTACGCCATCACCATCGTGACTGGCTCCGGCACTTCCGTCGATGTTGGTTCTTCCACCACCGAGCCCGAAGCTATGGAAGTTGCTACTCTGACCATCAAGCCCGTTAAGGTCACCTTTACTGTGGCTGGCGGTTACTCCATGATTTATGGCGGCACCGTTCCCACGTTCAGCTACACCGTTACTGGCTTGAAGAACAATGACACCGTTGCTTCCGCATTCACTGGCTCGGTTGTCTACAACATCAAGAATGCTGACGGTTCTCTGTCCGAGATTCCTGCTCGTCCTGCTGCTGGCGATTATGTCATCACCATGAGCGGTCTGGAAAACAAGGGCGCAAAGAACTATGACCCCATCGTCTTTGTTGATGGTTCTCTGCATGTCGATAAGCGCGATGTAATCGTGGTTGTTGACGAAGGCCAGAAGAAGGTCTACGGCGAGGCTGACCCCGAACTGACTTGGACTGCAACTGGTGACGGCGCTTACTATGTGAGCGAGGATGCAGGCGACCTTGCAAATCTGAAGGTTGTTCGTCCTGACGCTGGCACCGATGCTGGTGAAGATGTCGGCAAGCACCCGATGATTATCGAGGGCGATGATGCCAACTTCAATATCACCCGCGTAAACAACACCTTTGAAATCACTCCTGCTACGCTGAATGTTACTCTGGCTCCCCAGAGCAAGATTTACGGCGATGAGAACCCTGTTCTCTCCGGCGACGACCTGATTTTCGATGGATTCGTTGTGAAACCCGTCAAGGGCAACACCACTCCTGATGATGCTGGTGTCCTGAGCATTGCAAACCTGACCTTCAACTTCACAGATGCTGAGGGAGCTCCCGCAACGGTAGCTTCTCACGCTGGTACCGGCAAGGTCGTTCCTGCAAATGTTGAGAATGCCGCAGCAAACAACTACACCTTTGTTTACGCTCCCGTTGATTTTGTTATCGACAAGCGTCCCATCACTGTCACCGCTAAGCCCCAGACTTCTATCTATGGCGACGATGTTGCTGTTGAAGATTGGTCTGATTACGGCACCGTGAACGTTCTGGAATACACTGGTGACACTGCCAAGGCAGCTCTGGTCAATGGTGATATTCTGGAAGGCACGAACCTGTGCCTCGTCACTTCTGCAAGCCATGTCGGAGGCTATGACATTGTTCCTTCCTTCTCCGGTCTGGCTCACCGCGTCGGTCAAGCTTCTTATCAGGATTATCTGGTAACTGCTATGAACGGCACTTACACGGTCACTCAGCGTCCTCTGACTTGGACCATCGGCACTGTTGGTTCTGTCTACGGCAATGAAATGGCTGAACTGAGCAATACTCTTACCTATACTGGCGATGCCGATAAGAAGACCATCGTAAATGGCGATGACCTGAAAGCTATTATCAGCATCACTCAGAAGGATGTTGAGAACGCGGTTGCCGAAAAGATTTCCATGAAGTCTGCTGATGGTGCTGCTTCTCTGGTTGCGGAGAGCGTGCCCGAATCTGTCAAGAATTACGGTGCATACGACATGGTCGGTTCTTACGACAATGACGATTACCTGATTACGATTGTCAATGGCGTCTACACCATTGGCGAGCGTCTGGTAGAAGTCACTGTCACCGAGCCCAAGGATATCGTCTATGGCGATACCACTAACCCCGATTTCACCGTTAATGCTGTTGCCACTAATGGCGACGGTACACACGGTGCAGCTGTCAAACCTGATTCTCTGGGTCTGAAGATGGCACTTGTTTATACTCCTTTCGAGAACGACAAGACCACCGACAATGCACAGACTGCTCCCTTGACCGCTGATGCAAAGGCTACTCTGACTCCTGATATCGCAAGCGGCGATGACGGCGTGGAGAGTGACAGCCAATTCAAGACTGAAAACGTCAAGAACGCTGGTACTTACACCTACACCGTTACTTCTGATTACGATGCTGCTGTTGAGCAGAATTACGCAGTAACCATCAAGGTCGTTGATGCCGATAAGAACGAAGCCGATGGTCAGTTCGTTATTGCTCGTAAAGACCTGACGGTTACTCTCGACCCGAACCCCGTCGTCAAGCTGTATGGCACTAAGACGGAGATTCCCGAAATCAAGACCAGTGGTTACGCTTTCGACGAGACTGCTGAAACCGTTAAGCTGCCTTCCTTCGAACTCATTGTTGCTTCCAGCATCGATGGTATCTTCGGTAATGTTGGCTTGACGAAGGACGCTTTCAAGTATGTTGGCGGCGCTTACGACAACTACAATTACCTGCCTACCACCGGAGACCTCGAAGTTCAGCGTCTGCATCTTGCCGATGTAGAGCCCGCAACTATCGTTGGTACTGTGGCTGACGAAAAGACCGGTAAGCCTGTTGAGGTTACCAAGAAGACGACTGATGACCTGAGTGGCCTGTACTTCAACTCTAAGGTTGAAGTTATCGCTCCTAAGGGTTACGCAATCGGAACCAGCGATTCCCTGACCGATGCTGAGTGGGCCGAGAAGATGGTCATTTCCGCTAATAGTGAGAAGGTTACTTCTACCTATTACCTGATTGACCTGAAGACCGGTGCCATTACCGAGATGGGAACTATCATCACTTCTCTTGATACCGAAGCTCCTGTCGTTGCTTCCGCTTTCGCTGCCGATAAGGTTTATTCTACCAATAAGACCGACTTGCTGAACGAAAAGTTTGTCAAGTTCGAGAGCACCATCAATGTGTTCATTACTGGTGAAGAGACCGGCAAGGCTCCCGAAAAGGACAACGATAAGAAGGACGATAAGAAGAACGATACCGACAAGAAGGAAGATTCCGGTAAGAAGGATGAAACCGAATCCGGTACCGATGAGAAGGTTCCCGCCGAGTCCGAGAAGACCGAAACGACCAATGACAAGACCGAAGCCACTACGCTTCGTATTGCTCATGGCAAGCCCGCTCTCTTCACAACTGGCGACGAGACCGGTGACGAAAACGGTAACGATGTCGTTGCTACTCCCGACGAAAACGGTGGCAAGGATGATACCGAAGACCCCGACTTCGTGCCTGTTGTAAAGGTCAAGGATTCCGTTCCTGCTATCTCCGCTCTGGATGGCGAGTACAACTCCGGTGTTGCTAAGATTCAGTATTACAAGGTCAATGGTTCTGCTATTGCCAAGAGTGCTAAGGGCGATTACACCTTCGACGAAACCAAGTTCGAGACTGTCAATGTCACAAGCATTGATAAGGACAACGGTTACGTTACCTTCAAGCTGAGCCCCGATTGGACTGGTTACATTGTGACCCGTACAGTCGATAAGGCAGGCAACTACGGCGATGTCCGGGTAGCAAGCGTTAAGCTGGAGAATCCTCCGGAAGAAAGCAGACCGACTCCGACTCCTGTAGTCAAGAATGAACCTGCTCCCACTCCGGCACCTGTTGTAGTCAACTACAAGACTGGCGTTGGTTTTGGCGCAGACATCATCGTTCCTGTTATCGTTGTTGTTGCTCTGATTGGCGTTGGCGCATTTGTCATCGTTAAGAAGAAGAAGGGCGATAGCGAAGAAAAAGCTGCTGAAAAGACCGAGGATAAAACCGAGGAAAAGAAGCAGTAACCAACTGAAATAATCTCTACTCCGCGTAAGAGATAACATATAGCGCTCCGCAGGTAAATCTGTGGGGCGCTATTCTTTGTTGACTATTTATGCTTTTGGTGGTATAATATAAGCATAGTGCATGAAGCTTGTTTATGCACATCAAACAAACACACATGAAAAAGGAGAAGTTACTCATGCAGAAGGTTAACAAGAGTTCTGTAAAGAAGGGTGCTGCGCTGTGTCTCGCTATGGCAATGGCCTGCACTGCATTTGTTGGTTGTGGCAAGAAGGATGATGCTGCCAGTGCAAGCGGCGCGACCAGTGAGTCCGCAGTTGAGGTTCTGAATAACAGCAAGCTGACTGAGATGCCCGATGGTGTTTCTCTGAGCGAGGACCAGATGAAGACCACCATGAACGCTTATGCCGCTTATATGACCGAGGCTCTGGCAAGCGATGGCTATACCGTCACCGTTCGCTATGACGAGGATGGCAGCGTTCATTTCGACGGTACCAAGACCGCTGATGACGGTTCTACTGTTGAGGTTCCTGACCTGTCCAAGTTCGACAATCTGAGCGCCGCGTTCGCATATCTGTACAACTGTGGTCAGGCTGATGCCGAGGGCAATCTGCTGGTGGCTACCTCCGTGCCTGCTGAGGAAGCGCCTGCATCCGAGGCTGAGAGCACTGCTGAATCTGAAGCTGCTGACAGTGAGGCTTCCGACAGCGAGGCTGAAAGCGCCGAGACTGATGGCGATGCCGCCGAATCCACTGAGGAGGCTTCCTCTGAGGATACTGCCGAAGCCGATTCTGCTGCTGAGTCCGAGGCCCCTGCTGACGAAACTGCAGTAGGCTAAAAGACGCCTTGTGAGGCTGGCACATAAACTCGATTATTTTCTCAAAGTGCGATGCAGGATGTATAGACCTGCGGTTGGCGAGCAACGATAAAACCAGTCATCAGGGAAGCAGAACATGGTTTAGGCGCTGAATGTGGACCTCAAATCTTCAGATAGCCGCTCAGAAATGGGCGGCTATCTTTTTTGTATTATACAAGTTGACCATTAAGGCAAAATGTGGTATGATATAGAAAAGAGGAGGAATGAAAATGCCGATTATTCTTTATTTAGGATTGACTTTACATCTTTGTACGAAGGGGCTTGGCTTCTTACACTTCATTGCTAATCTGCTGACTACCGTAACACTTCTTTTTATTTTTGTTTGTGTTATGAAAATGTCCTATAAGGCATATAAGAAGGGAGCTTCTCCGCTCATTTTCGCCTATGGTACCTATGGCGTGTATCCGCTGGTATACGGTGTAGGCTCTATCATTCAGTGTGTTCCGTCTTGGCTTTGGGTGTGGTATTTTATGAACCATGTCGAGTTGGGAACTGGATTTACAATGTTCCAGTTCGATTCCATTGCTTACACTCTTGCATTGTCTGCTTATTGCTGGTTCTTCTACAAGAAACTGGCAAAAGCGTTTGATAAGGATGAAGCATTTGCCAAGAAGCTGTTTTTTGCCTATCCGTTAGCATTAAAGGAACTTGCGTTTGGCGATAGTGAATATGTACTCAAATGTCGTTGTGAGTCCACACCTAAGTACATTCCGAAAGAGGAACGAGTAAACACGACTGTCAACGAAGACGTCGATGAAGATTGATATGTGATGGGGATGCCGAGCGGTGATAAGCCGCTCGGCTTTTTTCTTTGCTATTTGCTGCAAAGTAGATACAATAAAAGGAGAATTCGAAAGGAGGCGGCGTACAGGCAGACAAGCTGCTAAGACGCCAAAAAAAGCTATGAAGAATATAATGAGAGTGCTTGCTTTTGTAAGTGCGCTGCTTTGCGTAGGATGCATTTCTACACAAGCGTTGACTTCTCTTGGTGATATTGATATTGATATCACTCGTGAGTTCAATTACAAGGACCAAGAAGAAGCCGATGCCAATCCTCTTCCGAAGGAAATTGAGGAGAACGGTAATACCTATGTCCTCGACGAAGACAGCGTAGATTATCAGCAAAGGGAACTCAATACCAAGTATCAAGAAACCGTAGAATATACGGATTTGACTGTAAAAGAAGTTCCTCAGACCTATACTGTAACGCTGGGCGGAGAACAGTATGAATTGCCGCTCGAAGATGTTCAGTACACGGAAGAGCAAGCCGATATTCCCACAGAAATGACAGTAGAGTACAAGGGCGAAGACAAGAAACCGAACGCCCCGCAAAACAAGACCTTCACTCTTGATGATGGTACGGAAGTTGAAGGCGTTCTGAAAGAGGTCAATGAAGTCGAGGACACCGATACATGGGTCGATTTCACGATTGATGGACAAGTCGTAATTCCGGAAGGTGCCACCGCATATGTCTATCTCGGAAAAGTCCACACATACAATCCCGCCACACCGCTTTGGGATGGTTATAAGAGCGATTTGATGTCTGCCATCGGTCTGAACAGTGATTCCTATAAAATCACAGGCGGTAAGTGGACAAGCGACCCAGTAGCAAGGGCAGAAGGCGGATTCTACCGCACACTGTCTTTCTACGGTCAAAAGAATACCGGCAAGAGCTATGTAGCTGTATATGAAACTGCTGCACCTATCGAAATCAAGTATGTAGCCAGCGCAACCTATTCCATGTCGTTGCTCAGCATCGGTCTTGATGAATCGTTCGGTAACGCTTCTGAACTTACGATTTGCGCGATTGCACACTATGTATTGGAGCAGGTAGCTAACGCCAATTTCATTGTAGGCGCTGTATATCGAAACAGACTCATCATGCCCATCATGGCAGTAATCTTCGGAATTTCCGCAGGCGCATGCGGTTTTGTTGGGTTCTCTAAGGATAGTCGCAAAGAAGAAGATAGCGAAGGCAGCGAAGAAATCTAACAACACAGAAAAGCAGAAGGCGAGCGAGAAGTATCTTGCTCGTCTTTTTAATTGATTCTTTTGCCTATTTGTGGTATAATATAATATATCAATTGGAAAGATAGGGGGAGTTCCATTTATGACATCGAACAGCAATACTGGAAGTGCGAGCGAACACGACATTTTTAGAACCTGTTATCAATGCCCACATCGCAAAGCTGGATGTCATTCCGTATGCGAAGGCTATTCGGCTCGTGTTGCCAAACAGCAGGAGATATATAAAATGCGTTTGGCACAATGTGATGAATATGCATTCAAGAAAGAGGTCGCCAGCAAAGTGTCAAAGTATTGCAAATCCCATTGCAGATAAGAAAAGGAGTATACCATGTTTTTAGGAATCATCATTGTCGTATTGTTTGTTTTGTTCGCATTCACATGCTACAAAAAAGCGCCTCCCACAGCAGCCATCGTTGTGACTGGATTCGGCTTGAAAAAGCCCAAGGTCGTTTGTGGAAAGGGTACATTTGTCATCCCTGTGCTGCAGCGTGCAGATAAGCTGAATATGCGTCTTCTGAAAATTGATGTCAAAACCCCTGAGACGGGTGTCAAGACAAAAGAAGGCGTATCGCTCTGGATTGATTCTGTTGTAACGATTCAGGTATACAGCGATAATTCTACTGTTCTCGACTCTGAGGTTCAGGCATCTGGTGCAAAGGATGTCAAGGAATATATTACGGGTCGTCAGCAGTCGGCTATTTCGAACTTCCTTGGCATGGACGAAAAAGGCATCAATGACAAAGTAAATGATGTCTTGCAAGGCAACCTGCGCGAAATCGTTTCGGATATGACGGTTGACCAGATTCTCACAAATCGTAAACAAATGGCGCTGTCAGTAATCGAAAATGCCCGTCCCGACCTTGCAAAAATGGGTCTTGAAGTTGTGACCTTCAATGTGCAGGATGTAAAAGACGCCGTCGATGCGCAAGGTCACAATCACGGCGTCATTGAGGCTATTGGTATTGAGCAGGAAGAAGCCGTCAAGAAACGCGCAGAGATTGCTCGTGCCGAAGCCGCTCGTGATATTGCTCGCGCAAAGGCTGACGCTGAAATGGCAGCCAATGAAAAGGAAGTTGAAGCCCAGACTGCTATTGCACAGCGCAACAATGAATTGCAGCTGGCAAAGGCCAAATTGAAGGCCGAGGCTGACAAGGCTGCTGCTGATGCCAACGCTGCAGGACAGATTCAGACAAATCTTCGCGCCAAGGAAATCAAAGAAGCCGAAGCTGATGCGGAAATCGCAAAGCAGAAAAAGATGGTCGACCTTGCTGCACAGGAAGCCGAGGTTCAGCAGAGAAAACTGGATGCAGAGGTTCGCAAAGCTGCGGATGCCGAATTGTATAAACGCCAAAAAGAAGCAGAAGCAAAAAAATACGAAGCCGAACGCGCTGCTGAGGCTCAGAAATTTGCAAAGCAGCAGGAAGCCGAAGGTATTGCCCTTGTAGGTAAGGCAGAAGCTGAGGCTATCCGTCAGAAGGGTATTGCTGAAGCCGAAGCTATGAAGCAAAAGGCGGAGGCTTACAAGCAGTACAACGATGCCGCTGTCGCTGAAATGCTTATCAAGGTCCTGCCTGATATTGCTAAGAATGTGGCTCAGCCCTTGTCCGCAATCGACAAGGTATCTATCATCGGCGGCGATGCATCTGGCGTTTCCGGCGTGTCTGGGAATGTTCCCGTGCTGATGGCACAGACCATGCAGACTGTCAAGGAAGCTACCGGTATCGATATGGCCGATATCGTTCGTGCGAACAGTATCAATGCTAAGACCGACCGCAATATCAACATTCACGGTTTGCCTGCAATCGAGAAGGCTGATGACAATGCGCACATCGAACCTGACGAAAACGCAAGCGATATAAAATAATTTGCTCAAAAAAATATAACTTCAGCCGTCGTAAATGCGAAAACTAACATTTGCGACGGTTTTTGTCGTTGACTACCTTGTTTTAATGTGGTATAATATAGATATGTTCAAGATGAACAGGGAATATCGGTGATATTTCTATGGTGGAACAGCGCAGAAGAACATCTGTGCGATTTTTTACGCAGTTTTTTGATGTTGACTATATTAGAATAAATAGGCAATATCATACGAATTAACAAGCAAATACGGGGGACAGATTCAATGGTAGAAAAACGTTATGTAGCAAAGAAAAGAATTCCGGAGTATTGCCCTTTCGGGTCAGTTATGTCCCTGAAAGTAGAAAGTGAAAACGATGCGCCTGCATGTTTTGGTCGTGTCGTTGGCTATCAGTACGAGGGTTCTGACGAAGTCGTTTCAACGATTGAGGGCGACAATCTGAAAGCCAAGGGCGAGAGAATTATTGACCGTCTTATGTACGACGGCTATCTCGTCAAACATCAGACTGTCAAGAAGATTGACAATCTCGGCACCGTCAACGTTACACAGTACGGAATCATGTACGAGGCGGAGAGTGCGGCGCAGCACAAGGGAACTCCTACGCACGGAATTCCGTCACCGACAGCAGGGCAGTTCATCTGTACCTTTGAACTTCTGATGGTTACGGAAATCAACGGAGAGCTTTACGAGCGGTACATCACCATCCGTAAGAAAACGCCTCCGGTATTCCGGTTCACTACAACCGATTTCTTCTGCAACATGGGTAGTTATATTACCACGATGCTGTGCAGAGGAGAGAGCGGATTCAAAATGCTGGATACCGATGACAATCCGAATCGCTGCTCTGCTCAGTTCTATGATACCTTTGGCGAGAAGAAGAACATCATCTTCAATAGCACCAAAGACCTGCTTGCTACCATTGTTTCTGTAAGGCTTGTTGATGTAAAGCCATTCGAGGTTGCTGAAAGCAGCATCGCAGGATAAACAGAAACGGTGGTAGACCATGAGCAAAAAGAAATTCTACGTACTTCAAAGCGACGCAGATACTCTCCCCGCAGAGATGAAGGGAATTTATACAGGAGATGAGTTCCCTGAATATAAGGGTGCAGAAACAATCACCTTTAACAACAAGACTTACATCAACGGATTGGATTATCAAACCGTTAAGTCCGGAAAACATGTCCGAATCGAAGAATGCCCTATTTGTAATAGGCTTTCTATCATATATGCGCGGGGTGTATGCAAAGCCTGTGCGCAGCGAACATTGTACAGGCACAGAAGAGATAAGACCGGCGATGTCATGACAGAACGGAATATCCGCGAAGCAAACATTGCCTTCCGTAAGGGTTGGCCCGTGAATATCATTTGCGGGCTGGACGGGGTCAGGTATAACATCGACGATTATCCTTATTCGAAAAAAGAAGAAGCGAGAATTGTCGATGCTATTCTTGCAATCAGAGATACGACTGTTACAGATTATCTCTTGAAGCATTACAAAGACGGCATCAAGTATTCTGATATGGCTTATGCCGAAAACAAAAGTAAGCAGAATGCACATGGCTTTGGCAGAAGACGCCTTGCATATGTGCGGAACATTCTCAGAACCAAGGGGCTTTTAAAAGGCCCAAAGACCACGAAATAAACATCATCAATCGTAAGGGGAAGATTGCCATGAACAGCGTAGAAACGAAAACAACGGATAAGACTTATGCAGTCAAGAATACTCACAAACAGGAATGGGAGACGCCTCAGGGGCTTTTCGATGACCTGAACAAGGAATACGGTTTCACTCTGGATGCGGCTGCATCGGACAAAAATCATAAATGCAAGAAATATTACACGGAGCGTGTCGATGGTCTCTTGCAGAACTGGAAAGGTGAAACAGTATTTTGCAATCCCCCGACAGGGCATAAGTCCTTTAAGTTGTGGGTGCGCAAGGCGTACGAGGAGTCAAGGAAAAAGAATACCACGGTCGTCATGCTTTTACCCGTTTCTACGGACTCTGACTGGTTCCAGAGATACATTTATGGACAGCAGGGAGTAAGGGTAAAGTTTCTGCCTGCCAGAATTAAGATGACGAACCCTTATCTGTTCATTGATTCTGAGAATCGGAAAGAGACTATCGGCAGTCGTCGTCCTTCTATGATTGTTGAGTTCACAAACAAAAAGCGTAAGTTCTCGATTATTTAAGCGAGGCAAACAGGCCATACCGCCATTTCTTATAAGAAATAGAGCGCATGGCCTTTTTGCCGTATTTAGAGTGAGGGTTAAATCATGTACGGAAAATTTGGCTGTGGCGTAACACATGAACAGGCTGTAGAGGAATTCAACGGAGGAAAAACGGTCGTTCAGATTGCCAGAAAGTATGGTATCACAACAAAGGAAGTAAAGACCATTCTTCGGGAAGGCGAAATCGAAAAGAAGAAAGAAGAGAAGAAAACCGTCAAAGCCCAACGCGGTGTTATTTGCAGTCGAGCGCATTGCGAGTGGGGCAATAACACATACGGTGTCTGTTGCCTTCCTTGTTGTATGAAAAACAAAGTTCATCGAACTTAAACTGCCGGTGAAGGAGTTGATAACTTGGTTACACAGAATGTGATTAACGGCTTTGTGATTCCTGATGATATTGCTGAAATCAGGGATTTCCCGCGAGAATTTAAAATCAGCACCGTTGATTTTGTGTATCAGCGGATTGCTTTTCTAATCGAGTGCTTCCCTTTGAGGAAGGAAATCATTGAACTGGCTCAGTCAGACAACGATTGCCAGAAGATGAAAAGGAAAATCCTTAAAGGCGAAAATGACCTTACCATCATTCTTGCAGGGAATGATGGATTGACAGATACGGCACTTGACATCCTTTCGTATCTGGTCATCAAAGCCGATAAGACGAATCCCACGCTGTACCAGATTGTAAAGAAAATCGACGGCGAATCGGATAAGCTATTCGAAAAGATGTTCCACGAGAATGATTTGAGTAAGAGAACCATTACGCGTGGATTTAAGGCTGCATTGGACATTTTTCAGGCAGCATCCGTGAAGGACGGAGACAGTATCAGGAAAATCGTCAAAGATTTTGATAACTCCTTCTCTGACAGCGGCACGGAAGCGATGATGGCCTTTGTGAAAGAAGCAGTGTCCGATATCTGGGATGTCGCCACACTCGGCGATATGATTTATGCGCTGCGATACGACAGTGACTGTAACAGCTGGGATATGCCGGAAATGGCGGATTTCTTTACGCAAGCCGTCAAGAATGGCGTTGCTCCAGCGCCTCCGTTAAATATGTCCAGTCGTCCACGTATCGATATGTGTATGAGTTCTTTTCGGATTTCTACCAGTATTGGTGTCAATCATCATTCGCTTTATAAGTTCCCCATCACGGAGAAAATGAAAGAGCGAATTTGCGCAATTATGGCAATGAGCTGCACAGTAGACCCGAGAAAGATGGTACATAGAGCGTCTATCGACAGAGGAATTCGTGATGCTTATATTGCTCTTGTCTGGCAATATGTTGTTTCTTCTTTTGGAGAAAAGCAACAAAAGAATGCGATTCTCGAAAAGAGCACTACAATCTATAACCAGAGAAAGCTGAGAAAACGCGAACTCGAAAACAAAAAATACGAGGAGCAGCTAAAGCAAAAAGCTTCCGAAGTCAAAAAAGAAGTGGCTGAGGCAAGTACAAACGCCAAACTGGAAAAGGTCAAGAAAGAACTTTACGATTTCAAGGCCACATCCATGAAACGAGAAACGGCTTTGCGCAAAAAGAACGATGATGCCGAGAGTAGAATCCATGAACTGGAAAAGCTGTTGGCGAACGCAGAGCGAAAGCTCATTCAGCTTCGGCCAGAAACTTCCGAGTTTGATGACTTTGATGATTCCGATGCAGGTATCTGTGAACAGGAAACAGAAGTCATTGACTATCATAAAGAGCTGAATCAGATGGCAAAGAACAAGAAAATTGTTTTCTGCGGTGGACAGCAGAACTTTGTCAACATGCTTCGTAATGCACAGCCGGACATCTCGTATGTTGACCAGTGTAATCTGGCTACCTGCGATGCGCTTATCGCAAACAGTGACATTGTTATTTTCCGTGTTACACAGATGAGTCATTCTTTGTACGGAAAGGCGAAGCAGATTTGTAAGGCTCGTGGTATTCGATTCGAGCATCTGCCCAATGTTACATCTATTCCTCTTACAGAGGAGTTAATCTATACACTCATCACGAAAAAGGAGGCAACCGGTAATGAGTAAGGAGTCTTATATCGCCGAGTCTGAGGCGTTGAATAAGCTGTTCAACAATATGACACAGCGCAAAGTTGATGCCGCAGAAAAGGAAAAACTCAAGAAGGAGGAGAATAAGGGGGAACAGGTGGAAGCAAAGAAGCCTCTGCAGGCAGCTCCCACGACATCTCGTCCGATTCACTCTGAGTATCTCGAAAAGAAAAAGAAAGAAGAAGAAGAAGCAAAGCGCATTGAGGAGGCTCGCCGCGCAAAGATGCGCAAGCAAATTGAAAAGGAAGAAGCCGAAAAGGCAGAGCAGGAACGTAAGCTTGCGGAAGAACGCAAGAAGCAGGAAGCTGAAAGGAAGAAGAAAGAGGAAGAACGTCTCGCAAATCTTTTCGGTGTCACCGCTAAGAAAGAGCCGAAACCGCAATCAAATCCCGTCGTCAAGCCTGCAACAAAGGATGAACCCGTAAAAGAAGAATCTCTTCCTGTAAAGGACGAATCCAAGAATGAGGCTACCGAGTCTAAAACGAAGGAAGCGCTCCATGTTTTTGAAACGGTTCTGAACAAAACGGAAGAAAACGAACAAGGGCCGAAAGATGCCGAACCGGAACAGAAGAAGGTTGCTCCGGTGATTGCAAAGCCTTCTGTTTCCGAACAGATTTCGGAACAGCCCAAGCCTCCTGTCATTCCGGTTAAGGATAAAAAGCCCGTGACGGATAAGACGGTTTCTGCGCCGGAAATGAAGTCAGAGGCGAAACCCGTTCAGAAGCCTGTTTCACAGCCTGCACAGCGCACAGAATCTCCTCAGAAAGGGAATAGTGCAATCATGGCTCGTGGACAGTCCGGTATGCAGATGGAGAAGCCTAAGACAGACAAGCTTTCTATTACCGGCATTGTTCCGATGAAGAGCGACCGTGGTTCAAAATATGATTCCGCCATGAAGGCTTCGAATGCATTCCGTACGAATGTATTCCTCACTTGCGTTTACAACGACGAGACGCGTGAAGGCGCTTACGGTATCGTGGTAGATATGGGAGACAAGCGAATCATCCACGGTATGTGTGGACACACGAGCGATGAATGGGAGTACGGCTTTGCCGGAGCTATCGAGGCTATGCGTATCTGCACGGAAAACAACGTGAAGGAAATCATGTTTGTTGTACTGGACCCGCTTTGCGAAATTCTACAGCAAAACGCCGATGGTCTTCGTTGGGGGTATTCGTACACCCGTTCTCAGTTTACGAAGGCTATCGACGTTTTAAAGAGGGAAGCTGCTATCGGTTTTATCCCGGAGCACGTTGAGAGCGAGTTTCAAGACCTTGCTGAGACAATCGCTAAGACGCTGGTTTTTCCGGTAAACAATTAACCGTTCCTGTCATTGGAAATACCAAGCAGCCAGTCAGACGAAACATGTAAGGCTTTTGCTAAATTGCATAGCATTTGTGCTCGCGGCATCGTCTTTCCTGACTCCCATTTTTGGATGCAGCGATAGGAACAATTCGTGCTTGCCGCCAACTGTTCTTGGCTGTAATTGATTTCCATTCGTTGCTTTTTGATTCGCTTTCCTACCATGGTATCAAAGGTGGATGGCATAAATAACTCCTTTCTTTTTTGTTGTCTATGCGAACAAAAGTTCGTTGCTGGACAACTGCATGTGTGGTATCATGATAACAACAGGCAGTTGTATATTAGTTGTTCTTTCCATTTTAACAACCGCTATGCATCAGTCAGTGAGTCCCATTGTTATCTGGTAGACACTTATATTTTATCACGCAGAGTATCCCAAAATTCGTACTTTCAACTATATTGCGACTCGTTCGGAGGATTTTTTATGGAGATTATTGGAGTAGATACCGGAAACAAGGCAATGAAGACGCCTGGCTGTGAGCCGTTTCCCACTGGTCTTGTTCGTCACGGTACGACTGAACCGGCTATCAAGGGAGAGACGATGTGCTATATGGGGAAGTATTATTCTCTCAATGACAGCCGCACGCCTTATCAGCAGGATAAGACGAAGGATGATACTTACTTTTTGCTGACGCTGATTGCCGTAGCAAAGAACCTTATAAAGAAGTATCCCAATCAGAAATTCTACAAATACGATGTATGCCTCGCGATGGGCTTGCCCCCGCAGCATATGTCCCTGAAAGCGAAGTATGATGAGTATTTCGGCAAAAGCGGGAAACTCATCAATTTCATGTACAAAGATATCCCGTTTGAGATTACTGTCAAGCATGTCTTTGTCTATCCTCAGGGCTTTTCTATTACGGCAGCAAGCGAGATTCAGAAGGAAATCAAGCGCTATCCCCGTTCTTATGTCGTAGACATCGGCGGGTATACCACGGATGTGATTCGTTTCTCTGGTCGTGGCAACACTTATGCTCCGGACCTTTCTTTCTGCGAAAGCTATGACCGTGGAGTCATTGAACTCCTGAGCACTGTCGAGAGCGAGCTGCGTGTCCATTGTTCCTTGTCGGTCGATGACTACATGGCTGAGGCAATCCTTGCAGGGAACAACAACATGCTGGTCGATGAAAACGCCGTGAAAATTGCCAAGGAAACCGCAGACAATTATGCAACAGCATTGATTCGTACGATTTCCGAAAAAATCAAGGACGACTTCAAAACATCCTATTTCATCTTTATGGGCGGTGGTTCTGCTATGATGCGCGAAAGCATCGAGCGAGCCATTGACACCAAGAACCTTTTCTTCTTGACGGATGTAACCGCAAATGCAAAAGGATATGAAATCATGGCTCGTGCAAAGCTGACCATGAGCGGTGAAATTTAAGAGCACCGTTTTCGAAAGCGTGGTGAGCACTGAATGCCGCGTGGACGTCCCAAAAAGAATGAAACAGAAAAAGAGACCGTTGGCACGACGGTACGAACCACACTTGTTTTTGATTTAAGCAAAGACAATCATGTACTTGTATATGATTATCTGAACAGTTTGCAACGCGGCGGAAAAACCGATGCGGTTGTAAATGCTATAATCGACAAGGCTACAAAACAACATGAGATGCAAGAAGCGCAGTCCATCTTAAAAGAGGAACTGCAAAACACAATAGCAGAAGAAATCAGAAGCTGTATCCCTCAGATTGTAGATGCAGTGACAAGCAGCATTCAGAAAAACAGGATTGCGGTAGCTGCGCCAGCTTCAAATTACTCCCCCCAAAACATTACAGACACACAAACCATCAACACAACTCCAAAAACAGAAGAAGCACCGCCTCCTATTTCAGAAGAAGCGATGCTTGCATTACAGTTAGCCGATATGTTTGGCGGCTAATCATTTGTCGTGATTGGCTTTCTCTATTTTATCGAGACGCTTAATCTTATTCTCAGCGTTATCTAATCTGTTGCGGTACTGAACTTCATTGGGTAACGCTTCACCATCATTACCATAGAAGTATTTCTTTGCCTTTGAAAGTATTTGAGAACTTGTTTTTCTTAAATTCGGGTCAAGGTATTCGGCACCGACCAATGTTCTTGAAATATCATCCATTGCATCGGGGCCAAGAGAAATCAGAAAAGAAGCCAGTTCCAAAGAGTATAGGTCTGCCACTGTTTGCGGAGCAGACACGGAATCAGGAATTGACAAATTATAGCCAAACAGATAGCAAAACTGAACCACATAAGGAAATACTACAGTTCCAAAATTTGCATTTGGTTGCATGAATGTCTTGTTGTAAGCGGCAGTGCTGCTGTATCCCAACATTGCTGCAAATTCATCAGCGGTAAACCCATAACGGAGTCTCGTCCGTTCCATCAGAACATTCAGATATTTCACGGTATTCTCCGTGTCAACAAAGCAAGATTTTGCCTGTTCCATAAAGGTATCTACAATTTTTGCTCGTTCTTGCTTGGAAGCAGTGTTCATTTTGCCTCCCATCAAGAAAGCATTGAAGATATTCTCTACCGATTCGTGGTTGTTGTTGATATTGTTACTCATAATTTCCCTCCTGCTTGGTTTAACAGACAAGTTTATATAATTACCGAGAACAACAATTTTTGTAACCGGTAATATAAATTATACCTTTACTGCACTTATATAATACCACAAAAACGCGAAAAAGTCAATTACTGTACATTAGGGGGAGCGATTTATGGCCGCTATTATTTATCTTGATATCGTCAAAACGCCGGAACTGAATGGGGAGGTGTGCGTTCACAGTTTTGTCGTAAATCCTTCCGCCAAGTCGGATAGACAGAAGGATACTTATTTTATGGCTACTCCAATTGGTTATACAAGGCTGAAATTGGCAGAGCTCTGCCGCATTATCGAGAACATCGGTTTGCCAACAGGGTCTCAGATTGTCGTATTCAGCAGCGATAATGCGATTGCGCGTACTGGTGCTTCTTTTGGCGTAGAGGACGGCGATACTGAGCCCAGTCATAACAAAGACCTTTGGGCGCGACTCAAATATGCCTGTAGCGCAAAGAAGTACAAGGTCATGTTCCATTATAGTGGCCTTTTGTCCGAAACCGTACATGATAACACGCATATTCATATTGAAACGAATCTTGCGAAAGGAGGGAAGGCAAATTGTCCGAAGCATTGAATAAAGCCCAAGAACAGCAGCTTTACGCATTGCTCGATGCTATTATGCAGGACAACATTGTTCTGCGTAGAAGTTTTGGCGGAGACATCCCCAATTCTTATGTGCTGACAAAGTGCGTAAACCGTGTTGTGGAAGAGCGGCCGGAACTGAAAGAAGCGGCTGTTCTGATGATATTGTATCCGGCACTCAAATGGATGATGCAGGCACAAGACCTTGATGTCATGATGCAGAACTGTGAAAACGTTCACGACGATGAGATGTGCGATGTCGAAGCCATTTCCCGTCTGCGCCGTATTCAGAGCTGGCTGGCTCCGAATATCGAGGAAGAGTCTTTGCATTTCAGGAAACGCAAAGAATACTTCGAAAGTTGTCAGATGCTTCTTGACGCCATTGAGGAGTCGCGGTTAGAACTCTTGTACGAAGTCGATTATTGTTCCAGCATGCGGGAGGTGTTTGATTGCTTTTTGAATCCCGCCGTTCTTCCGAAGAATGGACGCATCAAAATCATGAAGTATTGCGAGCGGTGCATTGAATCCGTTTACAATACAGCAGGTAGTGTTATCAAGGAATATTATAAAATCCTGATGACAAGCAGTGATGTGGACGGGGTAGAAGAAGCAAGCCTTTATCATAATGTTCCGCTGCTTCTTACGGAATACACGCGTATTCTGTATCGTGCCTCACGGTCAAAGGACCCCGCCATGAAACTGCTTGGGTCTTCTTCGTACGAAGATTTGAGTAAAATCAAAGTTTCTGATAAAAACAGAAGCGATGCCTATCTCATTGTGGAGTATGTGAAACTCATACGAGGGGCTGTCGAAATCATGAAACAGTTTCCGCTTGGTCAACGTTATTATGACGTTATCCTTGCAATGATTGAGGGGAAAAAGTACAACTGGACAGATGAGCAGATTGCCGGGCATCTTGGTGTTACGGCAGGAACATTCTCTACCAGAAAAGGACATGCCATTGGTGTGTTCGGATGCTTATTGTTTGGCTGTGACGCGAACGGGCTGCTGAATTGCCTGATTGACGCTCGCGTTTAAATAAGAGGTACAGATTATGGCTCGGAATCATTGTACTTCTGAAAACAGCAACCATACAGAAACCCAAAAACAAAGTACAACTCCTAAAACCATAATGTACGAACGCAAATGCAAGGAATGCGGCAGGATTTTTTATTCTACCGCCAAAAATACTCAATATTGCAAGTCCTGCAGTACCCTAAGAAGAGAAACTCAGGTAAAGAAGAACACAGAAACGAGGCGAATGAAGATAGGACAGACAAGAAATAAAATCACTACGGGACATGCTTACAATCTGGACGGGAAAAGGGTTGTAATCCCGAATGATTATATGCTGAATGCTGTCAGCATATTCGCCAGTTATCTCGGTGTTTCATACGGCAAATTCGATTCATGGAAAGAAAAAAATATGGACGAATACCTTGAATGGGAACGTCAGATGCTCATTGATTATGTTGAGCAGAGTAAAAAGTGCAAGATGTGCGGTCCGAGAGCTCCTTCGCGCAAGGTGTTCGAAAAGTACAAGAGATAAGGGGTGTGATAAACATGAACGAACATTATGTTATCGGTCAGGTACGCGCCATGTATGAAGGCAAGGAACGTGTTTTCGATGTCTATGATGATGGTACGGTAATTCTGCCTAACGGGGAACAGATGACGCTTGACGATTCCGTTGTGGAAACGCTTCGCGCCGAATACAACAACGCAAAGTCTGCCAACAACAATGGCGCAAAAGGGCTGAATGTGAATGTCGGCCATAGAGAGACCAAAGCTTACGAAGTGCTTACAAAGACAAGCGATACACTGGATGAAGCAAACCAGACGCTTAAAGATACTAAGCATGCCAGTAAGGAAATCCTAGAACAGGCACAAATCATCAAAAACAATAACAAGCGTAATATCGGTATCGCAATGTTCATTGTTGCCGTTGTCGCCATCGCTATTGGCTTCTTCGTATACACAAACTGGGTCCAAATCAGTGGACAGCTTACCGGAGAATATAAAGTTGCTGTCGTAAATGTGGATATTCCTTCCGGGGATACCATCGAGGATTCAGAACTCAGCTATAAGACTTTGAGTGTCAACGAATACGAATCCTTATGCGGTTCGCATTTTGTAGATGGCGATGGGAAGATGCAGCAGGATACCCCCGTGTTCTTTGTGGATAGAACAGGTTCCATCGTAAACAAGTTTGCGACCTCTGATATGAAGGCCGGAGATATTGTTATGACGTCTTCTGTATCTGCACAAAAAGCGTCACAGGATATGTATGTGGTTGAGACCGAAGATAAGGATGGAAATCGTCAGAAGCAAACAATAGATGGCGCATTGCTTGCGGGGGATACGACCATTCAATATATCGCACGGGTAACTACTTCGTCTGGGGAGTCTTACGATGTCGTTTTGTCCAGCATCAAACTACGCGACAAGACAATCGAGGATGTTCTGAATGAGCAGGGTGCAAGCATTTTACAGTCTGCCAGTACGACAAACAGCGCAGATAAAGATTCTAACGTAGAAGGCGGTGAATAAAATGTCTAAGATTTATCATCCGGATTGCAAATCTCTTATCACATCTATGTATGTGAAGAATGGGCTTATCGCTATTTTGTTCTTGATTGCTTCTATTTTCGGTGTTGTTGTAATGCGGGAGTGGAAGATTCTTCTTATCGGCTTGATGTGCGCTGCTTATTTTATTTTTCAAATTTATGAGATTCATAATGATGAAAAAAATGAACGGTATAAGACTGTTAAGGGAATTGTTGTATCCGATGAGTCCAGCAAAAATATGATTCGCCAGCAGATTTCAACCTATCGAATCATCCCTGTCAATGAGGACGGAGAGTTTATCGACAAAAACGGAAAATACGATTTTTTCCTCAGCGTCAACGAATCAAAGAAAAACGTTAAAAACTCTTTCTTCGTTGGTGCTATGTATGACTTTATTTTTAAATCAAATGAGGATGGCGTAACTGCGTTTAATGACAGAAATCTCGTAACCTGCAGTCGTGTAACGACAGCCGTCAAAAACGATGATACTATTGTCCCCGCTGATACGCAGAAATCAGTACCTTCCATGAGTCCGTTGGAAGCGTACGATAAAGTCAAACAAGAAGCTGAAAAAGAAGTTATTGAACAAAAAAAGAAACACACAAAAGAAAATCTTGTCTTTTTGGACGGATTTGGCGAAGGCGGTGATTCAAAGTGAATAGCTTTGTATCATTCGTCTTGCTGATGCTCATTCCGTATATTTTTTCTTTAAGCATTATCACCATAAATGTTAAGTACCTTACATTGCTTATTATTGCTGCGTATTGCATGGTAAACACATGGTACTCTGAAAACTCCTTTACTTTTATGGGAAGGCGTGTTCATAAGCGCGGTATATTGGTGCGCGGTATTGTGCAGAACGTATGGCGCGGTGAAGATGATACCTATGTAGTAGATATTGCCGCAAAAGATTCTGACGACATCGAAACGATTATTGTTCCTGCGCGGTCTGTTGGAAATGAATTCTTACGTGCATTTTTGGCATCACAGAAGAATGGTGAGTATTTTGATATTGCTGTAATTCAGTACACAGACAGCTTAGGAGAAAAGACTTACGAGATACCTTGTGATTGGGCAACGAACGGCTTGTCAAGTGGTTTGTCTTATCACCCGCAGAAGGGGAGAGACAGTTTTATGCAAAACCGAAAAGACCAAGGAGATAAAACAGTATTTATCATGCGCGGTATCTGCGAGCTGCTGATTCCGGTGTCGTTTATCTGTTTTATTTTTGATGCAGGACTTGCTATTGTTTTACTGGTTGTTTCTCTGTGCGGTATTGTATGCTTTGTGCCGAGCCGCAAGTTGTCAAACCACAAATTTTGTGGTATAATATTAGTAGAAAGAACGATTACTACTATTGAGAAGTGGTGGAATTCGAAATCTGACATGAATGTGCCTGCTGAGATAAAGGAAAGCGAAAATACCGCATCAGTAGAAAAAGAAAAGAAAGAAAAAACCGAGGCGATTCGCCGTGCAGTACAGAAGGCAGAGTCCGAAGAAAAGAAGTCTGAGGCCGTTGTAGCAATCGATGGTCTTTTGCAGAAGGGAACTGCTAAGATTCCAGTAAAGGAAGAATCTGTTGTGCAAGAAGAACAAGGTTCAAACGCACAAGAGTCTTCTGCTTTGGAATCAAAACAATCCGACAAAGATGATTTATCAAAAAACAAAAAGGTTCAGGAACCCGTCACAGAAACAAACAAGGATAAGGCTTCAGCGGATGCGGTTGCTGATTCAAACACAGCAAGTGCAAAAACAAGCGATGGTGGTTCCAATGAACCTGTAAAGTCAAAAAGAACTTCCAAAAAACGCCAAACAACCAAGAAAAGAGAAAAGAAACCAGCGTCCTCAAATTCTCAGTTGACATTTGATTTGCTTTCAGATGTTGCAAAAGAGGATGCACAAATCACCAATCCATCGGATAAGGTTCAGAATGAAAAAGACGACGATTCCTCTGACGAAATCGAAAAAGTGGAGGATACCGACATCGAGGTCATTGAACCGCCGAAAGAACATGTAAATCGATTTGGGGACTCTTTGATAAAGAAGAAACCCGATGATAACATCGTGGCAGAATATTGATTCTGTCACTCCTTCCAAAGGAGGAGCCTGTATGCCGAAGAAGTCTAATGCAGAAAAAGTATGGTCCAATAAACTCCCTAAGATACTCAAACCTGTTGGCTGTTCGTTTTCTGATGATGAATGGAACGACTTTTCCAGCTTTTTTCCTGTAAACGGATGGGATGCGTATCCTCCTGAACCCGATAAGACCGGTGAAATCATAAAAAAGCTATTAGAGAACAAGGCTAATAAGTACAAGAATATTGTTTCTCAAAATAAATGCCTTTTGTGCGGTGAAGTCACAGATGGTCTCTCTTCTCACTACCGCAAAGATTTAGGCTTATGCGTTGCCTGCTGCCAAAGCGTGTTCTATGTGCGCCGCTGTAAGCGCAACCGCCTTGTAATAGACCCGGAAAACGGAAAAGAAATAAAGGAATGGGATAGAGATAAGACGCATGCAAAATGCGCCGTCTGCGGGAATGAAGGCATTTCTAATGTCGCGCTTTGCTTATGCAAGAAATGTTCTTCTCGCGCATCGAATCAACGTATCAGAAAAACCGCAGCAGATATCAAACCGGAAGAACTCGGCGTAAAGTATGTTACGAAACGTTATCAGGATTACGCTAAAGAAATGTTCCCCGATAGTTTGAAAAACACTTCAGAAATAAAACTCGTACGACAAGATATGGGATACGGTATTCGATAAGGCACTTCTGATATTTCACATGCCCTGCTTCGGCGGGGCATTTTTTTATTCGCAATTTGTATTGACCACATTATATTTATGTGGTATAATATAAATATTCCAAGCGAAACATTGCTTTTTAGTCAAAGGAGAAATTTATGAAGAAGAACATTCTGTCCGTTATTGGTGCCGCCACCGTTGCAGCCGTTGCCCTGAAACTCACGACCAAGTATGTGAAGAACGAGGTCATCAAAGAGTTGGAGGATGACGGTTATCTTTATGATGACGACGATTGTGATGACTGTGATGAGTGCTGCGGTTGTGATGAGCGCATCGATGATATTCATCACGCGCCCGTGGCTGCCGTTCATGTCATCCGCGTAGAACGCAAGCATGATGAGACGAAAAAGGATACTGATAAGGCAACCGAGGCGAATCCTGATGCCGATAAGGATGAATCCGGCAAGGTGGATTCCGATAGCGCGTCCGAGGTCACTAAGGCCAAGGATGAATTCGCAGAGAAGCCTGTTGAAGAAAAGGCGGCGGAGGAAAAGAAGAATGAGCCTGATATCGTTGTTCCTGTAAAACAGCCCGCCAAGAAAGATGATGACAAGTCCGACTTGAACGTCCACGTTGATGAAATTATCGATTCTTTTTCTGGTCCCAACGCCTAATCAATCATTATTTTAATTTTTTTACCATAAAGGAGACTTAAACCATGAAAGATGCAGCAAAGAAGTTCCGCAAGACCTGTGAGAAGTGCAACAAGCCGTTCAGCACCGCCAATGAGAGCGAGGTGCTGTGCCGCGAGTGTCGTATGCGTGACGATTTCGCAAAACGCCGCGCAGAGGATGAAGCTCGCAAGGAAGCTGATGCAAAGAGCAATGAGGTGTTTGAGACCCGCAAGTGCGTTGACTGCGGTCATGAATTCGACATCACCAATCGTGACCGCGATTTCTTCGAGAGTCACGGTTATTCTCTGCCGAACCGCTGCCCGGAATGCCGCAAAATTCATCGCGACTTCGTGAAGCGCGGGCTGGATAACATCGGTCTGGAAGACACCTGCGCAGATTGCGGTCAGAAGCTGCAGTTTACCAATCGCGAGCTGTACTGGTATGTCGTCCATGACTACAAGCTCCCCACCCGCTGCAAGGCTTGCCGTGAAAAGCGCAATGAGCACTTCGCAAAAATCGCAGCAAAGAAAGTGACTGCTGATGGAGTCAAGGATGCGGTTATTGAAGCGCCCGTCAATGAGTCGGTCGCAGAAGATGCCAACGTCCCCGCAATCACCGGGGATATCACTTCTCCCGCAGAGACTGTCACGGAAACTCCGGTAGAGGCCGTTGCCGAGACCGCCTCCAATACGACTCCTGACGCCAACGGCGCATCCGCTTAATGTCGTCTTTGCACAGTTTCTGTATCGAGCTTCTAATCGTATACGGATTCTGTATTGCAACATGGGCTTTGTTTCGAACTTTGTTTGTGCTTAATCGCAACAAAATCAAGAAAAACCATGTTGACGGGGATTGCGACAGTAACAAAAAAGATGCTGCCGCAACAAATGTATTCGACGAAGGTATCGACAAACTCGATTGGTTCATGTGGCTTGCAACGAAGTTGGCCGTTGTAGCCTTTCTGATGCGAATCATCGTTGCTTTCTTTGCTCGATAATCTCAGTCGCGGAAGGAGTAAGCATTGGACAACATTAAAAATCCGGCGAAAAAGCCGAAACTCAAAAAGTCTTATTCGAACAGCACCATCTTCCAGAAGCTGATGGTGGATGATGTTCGCAACAAGATTCTCTTCACCATCCTTTGTCTTCTGATTTATCGTCTGGGTTGCGGTATTACGATTCCGTTCGTAAACACCGCTGCGCTTCAGACTATGTTCGGAAGCACCTCTGTACTGGATTATTACAATCTGGTTTCCGGTGGCGCACTTTCTCAGTGTGCGGTATTTGCGATTGGCGTATCTGCATACATCAACGCAAGCATCATCATCCAGCTTTTGACTGTTGCGATTCCGAAACTGGAAGAAATCAGCAAGGACATCGGCGGGCAGAAGCAAATCAATAAAATCACGCAGTATGTTGGCTGTGGTTTGGCGGCTGTAACAGCTATCGGGTACTTCTTTATTATGAAGAACTACGGTGCGATGAAATACACTTCCGGCATTTCGCAGGTCGTGGAAGCCATTACTGTTATTGCCATTCTGACTGCTGGTTCTCAAATCGTCATCTGGCTTGGATGGCTGATTGACGAAAAAGGTATTGGCAACGGTATTTCCCTTATCATCTTTACCGGTATCATTTCCAGATGGGATGCTGTCATCTCGTTGTTCCAGAACTCTATTGCAATGGGCAAAGAAAATGGATGGTGGTATTATCTGATGATTCCCGGCGTCATCCTCTTTGTTTTGGCGGCCACCTTCTATGTCGTTTTCGCAAGCGATGCAGAGCGCCGCGTTCCTGTTCAGTATGCCGGTAAAAATGTAGGGAACAAAGCATCCACTGGTCAGTCCAGTTATATCCCCATCAAACTGATTATGTCGGGTGTTATGCCTATTATTTTCTCGTCCACCATTTGCAGTATGCCGTCTCTCGTGACGATGTTCCTCGATTACAACAAGCACCCCAGCCTGTATATGGCGCTGGCATCTTGGAATTCGCGGAATTGGATTTATGATGTTGCGTATGTAGCCCTGATTTTCGCATTCAACTTATTCTACATCGACATCACATTCGACCCCATCGAAATGGCAAACAACCTGCGCAAGAACGGCGGCAGTATCCCCGGTATTCGAGCAGGCAAAGCTACCAGTGATTATCTGCGCAATGCTTGCCATTCTCTCGCCGGTTCGGGAGCATTTGTTCTTTCGGTTATTGCATGTGTGCCTATCTTGGCAACTGCGGTTACAGGTCTGAACATGCACTTTGGCGGTACCAGTCTGTTGATTGTCACAGGTGTTACGCTTGAAGTTATCGATTCTCTTAACAGCCATTTGGTGGTTCGCCATCACAAGGGTTTCTTGAATTGACGGGAGGGCAACACAATGGCAATTTATGAAATCATTCTGTGCATCTTGATTCTGTTGGTTTCTGTTCTGGTTTGTGCGGTTACGCTTTCCATGGATAAGGCCGACAAGAACAGTCTTAGTGTTATCACCGGAATCAGTGATACAATGCGCTCGAGTGCTAAAGACAGCACGAAAACGTCCGCAAATAAACTGGTTGCTGTATGTACAGCTATTCTGCTTGTTATTGCAATCATCATGTTCGTAGTAACCGGAGTAGGAGGTGCGGCATGAAAGATAAACTGAAAAAGGTAGGAACGGCTATTGCGAATTTCGTGAAGGCAATTCCTTCTTTCGTCAAGAGCACGCCTAAGAAGCTTCACAATTTGGTTGCACCCAAAAATGTGACTTGGCCGAGTATGCACAACACGCTCCATCGAACCGGAGCAGTTCTTGTTGTGAGTGCTGTATCCGCCGTTATTATTGGCATTATGGATGCGGCATACGCTCTGTTGCTTCACGTTCCGTTCCTGTTCGTTTAAAATACTGCCCCGGTAGGCAACCTGTCTGCCGGGGTCTTTTTTATAAAGGAGTTTTTTTCATGAAAAAAAATGCAAAAGAGATTTTGGCAGTCATCAGTGCCGCATGTATTGCATTGACCGCGTGTGGCAAAAACGTGACCGATGCAAGTACATCTGAGACTGCGGAAACAGCTACCTCTGAAACGGCTTCCGCTGTTGAGTATGACCTCGGTCTTGATGATGACGGGTATTTTCGTGATGTGACCGCGTCCAAATACATAAAGATGCCCAAGAATTATAAGGAATATACGGTCAGCAAAGATGTATACGCTGTTACGGACGAGGAGATTCAAAGTGAGTTGGATTATTTTCAGTCCAATTACAAGCTGACGACAGAGGTAACAGACCGCGCCGCACAGGAAGGCGATGTTGTGAACATTGACTATGAGGGTACGGTTGATGGCGTTGCTTTTACCGGTGGAACAACAGAAGACTACGATTTGGAACTCGGTTCCAATACCTTTATTGACGGATTTGAAGACCAAATCGTCGGGCATAACACGGGGGATTCGTTTGACGTCACAGTAACATTCCCTGATGGATATAGCAGTACAACAGATAGAACTACAGGCGAGCAGACTATCGAACTCGCCAACAAGGAAGCTGTTTTCCATGTAACGCTTAATAAAATTTCTCAATATAGCATGACAGATGCTGATGTTGCCGGTATCATGAGTGGCTACAAGCTGCAAGACGGCACTGCTGTAACTACAGTAGCTCTGCTTCGTGAATATGTTGAAGAGAATCTTCGGATGAATAAGATTCAGAATGAAATTGAACAGTATTTCATTGACAATGTAAAACTCAAAAAGGATACGACAGACCTTGTCAACCTGAGTCTTGAAACCAACTTGAAGTATGTCGAAAACGAAGCAACTGCCTACAATATGGACTTGGAGACATTCGTTCAGACATACAGCAATTATAAGACCTCGGAGGAGTATTCAGAAAGTCTTCGTAGTCAGACGGAAGAAAATGTTTTACTGAGCCTTGTTGCGCAGTATCTGGCAGAGGAACAGGACTATAAACCGTCTGTCGATGAAGTGAAAGCTTATATTGGTAGTAACTACGATAACGCCGTTGATACCTATGGGGCAGGTCCTTTGGCACAGGAGTGCATGTACAACAAGATTATGGGCAACTACTGCATTGATGTGTACGAGCGGTCTGCCGCAGCTGAATAAGGTGATGTATTATGGCAAAAACACCTATTATTCCACCACTGCCTGAAGAAGAACATTTCGAGCAGGAACTTGGTGCGTACAATTACATTCCAAATGATGAGGATGATGGAACTGGTGAAAACTTCCCTTATCAAAAGGCAAGTCATGACGAGGATGACAATGAATCGATGGATGCGATGGACGCGTCAGAGGACAAAGAGAAACGGCGATTTTCCATCTGGACAGTTTTGTTGGTCGTAATCTGCATCGTTCTTATTGCCATGATTGGCTATATTGGATGGAAGGCGTATGATTACTATCATATCCCTGCATATGAGACAGGAAACATCTCCGACGATGTAGAAGAACCCGTTTCTACTCCCTCGATTCTTATCCCGTCTTCTAATTCAAGTGAGAGTGATTCAGAACCGGAACCAACACCAAAGCCAGCGTATTCCAAGAACACCGTTGGTTACTTAACTGTTCCCGGCGTTGATGTTACAGATGAGCCCATTTTGCAGCATCCCACAGATGATGATTATTACCTGACTCACAATGAGTTCGATAGGGAAAGTATCTGGGGCGCTTATTTTGTTCCTTCCGAATGGAATGTCAGCAATGTTGACGATATGTACAGAGTAACTGTTATTTTTGGACATAGCAACGGAAATAGTATGCACAAGAAATTCAGTGTTTTGAAATACTTTCGCGATGTCAACTTTGCAAAGGAACATCGGTATATTTATCTTACCTTGGGTGAACAGCAGACACGATGGAAAATCTTTGCTGTTGCCGATTATCCTATTGACCCAAGTTATACCATTGCGAATCCGGATGATTCGTATTTCCTGACAGAGATTGCAAGTATGAAAGCTTACTCTTACAATCAGTATGCCACAGAAGTTGGATTGAATGATAAGGTTTTGATTTTGTCCACCTGTTCAGGCAGTGATAATTACGATACTCGTTTTATTGTATGTGCAAAACTTGACGAAGTCTTCTGAAAAAGCTCTTGCATTATGCTGCGAAGTTAATATAATTGAGACATAACATAAATCAAATGATTTAACTGTATTATTGCAATCGGCAACTGAGCCGCCAGTGGATTGTCCCATTGGCGGCTTTTTGCTGTTTATATAGATGTCCGAACATTAACCTATTTAAAACATGGAGGTATTCGCTATGTTAAGCTTCTTTGACGCTGTTGCATCTGTTGCTGCTTTGGTTTGGGCTCTCGCTGTGGGGGCTTGTATCTTCCTTGCCATCGATTGGGATGGTTTATTTGAGGCTAAATACATCAAAGTTTTTCTCGTTGTCGCCATCATTGCGCAAGCCACGCTGTTCATCATCAAAAAAATTGGTGCTGTTCTGTATTGCGGTATGTTCGCCAGTCTTACAATTTCAGTTCTTGGAATGATTGAGAATTTGTATTTGTACGCATATTTGGCGATTATGATTGCAGCTATGTTTGGCATGACAAAGCGCTATCACAGATAATGCGATTCGATGTCCATAAACCCGTAAACCATCAGTAATTTTGGAGGTAACTGATATGAGTAACTTTTTTGACACAGCAACCCTTATTTTCGCTTTTGTTTGGGTCATCTGCATGGGAGCCAGCTTCATTGCTGTTCTTGACTGGGACGGAATCATTGAGGCCAAGCGTCTCAAGCTTCTTGTTCCTGCGGCAGTCGTTGCCCAGATGTTGATGTTTTTGGTCGATAAACTTGGTGCCGCTTTTTATTGTGGTGCTTTTTCGAGCTTTACCATCGTGATTCTGAACATGATTGAAAAGGGATACACTTACATCTACCTTGCATTGGCGCTTGCGGCTATGTTCGGTATGATGCAGCGCTATCACAGAGATTAAAACGATTTACAACTAAATCGCCCACATGAAAGGAAAGGTAAAAAATGGAAAAGATTCTCAATGTAAAAATTCACAATCAGACCGAGGAAGTCGCCAGTAAGGCAAAGAACGAGGCTCGCAACACTGCCAAGAATCCCCACATGGCAATGTTCGTCTTGTTTGCCGTCCTGTTCAACATTCTGGCGTTCGTCGTTCCCGCCAACGCAAATGACCTGTGGGGTTCTCGCATGAGTGCCTATAAGGTCGGCTGCGGCATCGGGTGTGCTGTTTTGGCGTGGTGTCTGCTGCATCTGCGCGACATTATTCGTGAGCCAAGTCTTATCGGGGCTTATCAGATGTCCTACGATAAGCAGCGCACATTTAAAAAGCGCGGCATTATTGCAAGTATTGGTACTGTTCTGAATAGTGTTGTGTATGTGGCACTTACGGTAACGATTGCTTCGCTGCCAACGCTTGGCGCTCTCGCAGTCAGTTCTATTTATTGCAAGAGTTTTGCAGGATTTGAGACGCTTGATGTTGGTATCATGATTAGCGGCATCATTCTTTATCTTGGCGCAATGCTTCTTAATCGTTTCGGCCGAACGATTGATGCTTTCGTTGAGAAGAAGAAGTCTCCGAAAATTCCTTCGGATAACAAAGAATAAATAACACTAAGGCGCTTCCCCGTAATACGGGAGGCGCTTTTTATTGTATGCTGCGCTTGCAAATTGCTGCAAAGTTAATAATATATAGTTATCCGATAAATAAAATCACACAATGCATCGCACCAGAGTTTTATGGGCGTGCATGATTGAATTATCGCCAATCACAATGTACTAAAGGTAGCTATTTTTGAAAAAATAGCTGCCTTTTTTATTTAGAAAAATAATATATTACGGAGGATATGTGAATATGAAAACTTTTAATGAGTATATCGCGGAGACTACTGCTCCTATCATCATGGATGTTGTGCGTATGCAGAAGTACGAAAAGCGCATTCGTTCTGCACGCATCGAAAAGAGAAAGCGTACCATGCGCAGCGACAAGAGCATTTCTATTGTTAAGAACACGCTGAAAAAGCGTGGCTACTACAGTGAGAAGACCAAGGGTGTTCCTGCGCGTTCTATCAACAGCGATGTCGAAAAGTATTTCGAGGTGGCATGATAGGAGGACACTATGAGTTACGAGACTGTGATGACGGCAGCAAAAATCATTGCCACTGCGCATCCTATCGCACGAGGGGTTTGTAAGTGCGATACGCCTGCAGACGTATCTTTCAAAGATGTTGCCAGTACGCTTCTCGATTCCGGATGGGAAAGCGTTCTTATTGCCGATAAAAATTTGCTGATTGCGAACACGGACGCGGCACGCGCTGACTATATGAAGGCGCACCCGAACAGTAAGTTTACAATTTACCGGCAGTGTATCGACAAGCACGGAATCCCCAGAAAAGTCACCGAAGTGTGGGGGTGAAATGTGTGAGCTGCACTCGAACCGTTTGGCTAATAGATACCGAGAATGTCCAAAAGAAATGGCTAAATGTAGTGCATTTTAAAACCAAAAAGGACAAGCTGATTATCTTCATCGGTCCGGAAGCCACATACATGTCACTTAAAGAATTGCAGGTTTTTCTGGCAAAGTACCCAGTCAACCAAGTAGAGTTCTGCGTCTCTAATGCAGGGAAAAACAGCATGGATTTCCACGTTGTTGCTAAACTTGGTAGTCTTTGCACAACAGGAAAGAAAAGCAATTATATCATCGTGTCGGCAGACAAGGGATATGACGGGCTTATTCAGACCATGTGCAGTAAAGGGTTAAGCGTTAAACGGATAGCCTGTGAGGCAGTCATCCCACATAAAGAAACAAAAAATCATTCTACTTCTGTACGGGACAACAAAGACGCTTTTTGCACACGGTTACAAAAATTATGCGTTCAGCAAAAAATCGACGCTGAAAACATGAAACAAATTATCGATGCTGCAAGGAGCATTTCTGCCCCGTATAAGAAAAATTTCATTGAGCGTGTGAATCCAAAAATATCTCGCGCAGGTGTTGGCAATGCACAAAACGCCGCACATGCTGCCGCTCTTATGAGGGCGGTAAAGAAAGAAATATATCCCATGCTCGCATAATCAAAATATAACCGCTTACCTGAAAAAGGTAAGCGGTTTTGTTGAAAAGGAGTATTATAATGGCAAATAAGAAATTTAGTTGGAATGCCAAAACGCCCATGACCTCTCCTGATATGGTTGCGAACCCTGTCCGCTGGAATCCAATGGATAAGGAATGGAAAAAACGAGTAGAGGCAATGCAGCTGTACAACGAGGACGCCACCGCGCCTTGGCTCACAAACGAAATGAAAAAAACTTTGCGTGCTCTGCGTGATAGAATTTTAACTTTCGGCGGTGATGAGGTTTTGCTCAATACCCGTGATGAGGATGCGGAAAAAGTTCTGGAACGAGGACAGTTCTTCTATGGTTCCAAGTATATGAAGAAGGGCGAAGATTGTCGTTGCCATCAGAACGCTGCTTATCTGTGGGATGCAAATCGTGGCAGATGTCAGATTGCAACCGGGTACGCTTTAAGTGAAGATGGCCTTTGGCGACAGCATTCGTGGGTCGTTCAGCCTATGACGCGTACCGTTAAGGTGTGGGAAACCACCGTCGAGCGTGTTGCGTACTTTGGCGTTGTGTTGAACGATGAGGAATGTCAGGAGTTCTTTGACACCGTGACATATTAAGAAGCGAGGTACATTTATGACTTTCCCAAATCGAGAAATCGTCGCTGCGCTCCGTGCCGAATATCCAGCCGGAACACGCGTGAAACTGCTGAAAATGGATGATATTCAGGCTCCACCTATTGGAACACTCGGCACAGTTTCAGGTATAGACGATACCGGCAGTATCATGGTTCGCTGGGATAACGGCTCTGGTCTGTTCGTGGTTTACGGTGAAGATGTCGTTGAAAAAGTACCGTGAATACGATGTTGCATTCCTGTTGTGGCTATCTTGTCAATTGCTGCAAAGTAGATATAATTAAGGAACTAAGATAAATCAAAGTATCAATTCCTTGACTTGTTTTAGTTCAAAATCTGTTCGTGCAGCCATCTCAATCGAGATGGTTGTTTTTTTGTTGTGTTAAGGAGGAAATTGAAATGTTTACAATTAACGTAAAAGAAAACAACGCCGTCAAGAAGTATATCTGCAGCTCCGCAAAAGCCGTGGCAGCAAAAATGTCTGAGCTTGCTCTGTGGACGAAGGATGTGCAAATCAGTTGGGGTGATGATGTCTACGGCACCGCTTACGATGCCCAGCGACAGATTCCGGCCAACGATTTTCTGGCTTTTGTTTGATTGAGAAGGGAGATAAGTGCTATGTTTAAGATTTGTAATGATAAGACTTATTATGTTGTTCAGACCACCTCTGAAGATGTAGTTGTCGAAATCTATACCAAAAAAGACGGACGAGGCAGTGGCATCAGTCTTCATGAAATGCATCTCGACCTGTGCCGTGCTATCCGAAAGCTGCAGCATGATGGTTATACAATCATGAAGGTTTATCCTGCCATGGGTGACCGAAGGGAGAGTATTGATGTGCTGTCCATGCCGGAATTTATCCAGTCTGCAAAGTGCCCCGACAACGATGTTGAGGAAGCGGTTGTCTTTTCTTGTTTCGAGTCCGGAGCAACATTTCAGTTGCCTTGCAAGGTAAACAAGAAAACGCACGAGATTTTCGATGTCACATGCGCAGCAATGCCGTGTGACGACGACTGTTTCAGTTATGCAGAAGTGAAAATCAACGGCAAGGATTATCCTGTCAATTTTATTGACGATATTCTTCTCGAAAACAATGTTGATGATGCGCTGGATGAGTTTTATAGAATTCAGCAGACAGGCGAGTATTGGCAGCCTGATGGCAACAAAACGCTGGATGATGCCATTCACGAATGCCGTTGGGCGATTCTGAAAGACGCTTTGATGCAGCGCGGTCATGATGCCGTTGCCGATTTTATTGGCACCGATGTTTCCAGTGATTCTTACGAAAGACTGTTGGATGAAACGGAAGCACAGATGCCGAGCGAGGAATTCGAAAAGTTCTGGGAGAGGTACATTTGAGGAGGACTTATTATGGAAAATATGTATGCGCTAAGCCGTAAAGACCCGTTTTTTGGAGATGTGCGTTTTTACGTAGAGTGTAAGAGTGATACTGCCAACATTAACGAAGCGACGCGGTTCAGCTTGGATGAGGCGATGAAGCGGGCAAAGTTCCTGAATTGTGGAGCTTGCCACTATTCTTGCGTACGCGTACCCGCGTAAGACAAAGGAGAAAATAAATGGCAAACAATATCATGAATATCATGTCTGTTTCTTTCAATTCTCAGGCAGAGTTGGAGGATTTTCTGAATCGTGTCAAGGGAAAAGACGATGATGGCGAAAAAGATTTTTCGCTTCAGTCTGTTGTTCCTATGCCGGAATCACTGCAAATCGTATCGCCATGTGACAGGATGCTCGCATGGGCGGCCGTAAATAAATACGGAATTGACCCGGAGAAGTATCCGGAAAACGTAAGAAAGGCTATTTGCAGAGAAACTTTTCTCCTGCACAGGAAGGAAAAACTTACTGCATCAGATATGGTTGGTGTTTGCAAGGAAGCTGCGGAAGCTCGCTCCAAACTGGAACATGTGAAAGATAGCAAACTCATCAACCTGAAACGTATCCCCTATAATGTCGAAGAGTTCGATACTGTAGCGGAGCGTGCTTTGGAAAATGCCGTAAAATATGGATATGCTTCATGGTATTATTGGCGTGTCGCAAACTGGGGCGTAAAGTGGGATGTTTTTGATGTGAATATCCGTAGAATAAATGATACGGAAATTGCCATCAATTTTAAAACCCCTTGGAATACACCTGCATGCGCCATTGTCGAACTGAGCCGTAAATTTCCACACGCCAATATTCGTGTAAAATATGCGGATGAGGATATCGGAAGTAATTGTGGATGGTATGCGCTTTGCAAAGGAGATTTTGTTGACGACGGTTATCCCAGCAAAGGTAACGCAGCAATCGATTTTGCTTGTAATATCTGGGGCTACGACGCCAATGCGTATCGTGCAGAGATGAGTTTGCTGTAAGTAAAGCGAAAAAATAAAACCCCCGGAAAAAGTTGAAGCGCCACTAAATAGCTGCGCTTGCAAATTGCTGCAAAATCGATATACTAAGTATATTCGATAGATAAAATACAATTACAATTCAAAATCAACATACCGCTATCTCGTAAGAGGTGGCGGTATTTTTTGTTATCGCCGAAAGGATGATGAAGAAAAATTGATAAAAAAGACAAAAAGCTGTTTATCAAGTCAGGAGTTTCCCGGCAAAAATATCGTTTGTGTTTTTTGTGATAGCAGTGGTGTTTTCAAAAACGAATCTATTGAAAGCATGTTTCCGGATGCCAAGGTACGGTATGACAAATCTGAACATCACTTGGGACATGTTGTGAACTGCTATGGTAATAAAAGGACCGTAATAGCAGATATGATTTGTCTTGAAAGTAACAAGGTGAATTACGGATACCTATACGGTTGTTTCCTACAAGTGGTCATGAAAGCAAAGCTGGCCGAAGCAAATATTCTGCTTATGAGCCCCGGCTGCAAAATCACAGAAAATCAATGGCACAAAATCAAGCCAATCCTTGAAGGTGCTCTTGAGAAAGAGGGACCGGATGTGGACGTGATTGTTTGCTTGTCGAATGATGATAATGTCATTCGCGTTCGTTGTGCCTGACTGTTTATTGAGGAGGATTACTATGACAAAGGTTTTTACAATTGTTGCCAATGAGGCTATTGACTTATCCACAACGGAATGCACGCTGATGCAATTCAGCTATAATCCGGAGCAAATCTATGACCCGGAAAGCGTCCTGCGCGGCGCAATCAAAGATTATCTCAAGACGGACGAAGGCAAACGACAGCTTGAAATCAACTGTGGTTGCTGGAACTGGGGCGATGTCGATGACATTCCCGGCTCGTTCTTCTTGAATTACGGTCTGGGTAAAATTACACCACTTGATGTGGATATCATCGTTGACCGCAATGAGAGCTTTGCGGACGAGAATTGATGAAAGGAGTAAATAGAATGTATATTTCGAGTGCATGTGATGTGGTAATTGAGATTACCCGTCGCTGTAATATGTGCTGTGCGCATTGTTTGCGTGGTGATGCGGAGGCGGTCGATATTCAGGAAAGATATATCGATGCGTTTCTTGACAGTTTTGCTAATGCAGGATACATCAGTTCCTTGACCTTTACGGGTGGAGAAATTTCTTTGAACATTCCTGCTATTCGCTATACTTTGAACGCCGTAAGAGAGCGAAACATTTCCGTTGGGAGTTTTTATATGGTAACCAACGGGAAAGCCGTCGATAAGATGGTAGAACTCGCTTTGGCGAGCCTCGAATGGTGGAATTATTGCGATGACAAGGATGACTATTCGTGTGGTCTTTGTATCAGCAGCGATGATTTTCATGAAGAAATTCCCCGCGAAAGTGCGAGTATTCTTAGCGGTTTGAGATATAATCGTAATGATAAAGTAACGGATTTTCGCAAGCAATATCTCATTAACGAGGGTCGTGCCAAAACTATCAACGCAAATCAGATTCTAAAGAGAGAACCTATAGTTTCGGAACTTGTGATTGAATATGAGAGAGATTGTAAACCGGGAAATGAAGCCGGAATCAATATCACTGATGGAGAACTGTATCTGAATGCCATCGGTGATGTTGTCGTCGGTTGTGACTGGTCCTATGAATCCCAGAGGAAGTATCGTATTGGCAATGTTATGGATGAAAAATGGTTGGAAAACATTCGTAGCAGCGAATTGTGCATCGAAGAAAATAGCTAAAAAATAATAAAAACAGAAAGGAAGAAATTATGACTATCAATTTAACTCGTGAGGATTTTGAGCAGGCTATCAAATCCGGCGCATCCGTGTTCGAAGGCAACACAATTCCCGATACCGGAAAACCGTCCGGGCGCTACTACCGTTTCATTCGTGTTCCGCTCGCCAATGGCGAACACAAGGTAGATGCCTTGTACGGGCAGCGGTTTTATGGAACCTTGGAAAAGAAACCCGTAACATTCAATCAGGAGATACGCTTCCTTTGCCTCGTTGTCGACAATGCCAAAACCGTCAATGAAACACAGGACTTCAAAACGATTTTCTGCCGTTCTTCTTTTACCTCGGATTCTGTCATAGAGGAAATGGCACAGAAGCTGTTCGATATGTTCCGAGAGAATGTGACGGAAGAAGACAAGAAAATTCTCAAGGGCAGTCATTACGACAAGATAGCACGGCAGAATGCTTTCTGTCGCATAATAAAGGGGTATAAGAATTATCGCAGCCCTATTGACAGCATTGTCGATGAGATTGGAAACGGGTCTTGCTTTGGCCTGACATCCACAAATGCCGATGAACTGGTAGTGGATTATCTTGCTAATCCCACCGGCTGGGCTGAACGGACGATGGAGAAAATCAAAAAGGCAAATTCCGGGCGGTCTGGACGCCTATACGGGATTACATTGGCTGTGGTGGAAGAGTTGACGGAAGAGTATATGAGAAAGTACAATAGTCCGAACACTCAGGAAATCATGTTCAGGCTTCTTGTAGAACTTGCTAAGCAATACGAAACCGTTCGCCTTGTCCTGAACATCAACGGTAAAACGACCGAAGTAAAGTATCCGGTCAAAGGTATGATGAACAGTGATATCCTGTACGGTGGAGGTTTCTCGACTTGCAACATCACCCCGCGCAGTGAAGAAAATCGCATCGAGGAGTTTATCGCGAACAACGATTCGCAACTCGAAGACAATCGCAGAATTCCCATCAAGTACATTCCCGAAGTCTATTACGGGAATAAGTCGATTTGGAAGAATCCGAATTTTGCAAACACCTGATTCCCAAAAAGGAGGAAATCGAAAATATGATTGCCAAAATTGGTAAAATGATGACCAAAATGGAAGATAAATCGTTTTCCTACGAAGAACTTGCCGCAATGCTGAAAACCAGCCCTGATGCCCTCAAAACATTCGAGGACACCTACAAGAAACAGGTGCTGGACAGCGGGGCATTATCCGAGAACTTTTTACAGTGGGATACTGCTACTGTCAAAGCTATGCTTGACAAGAGGGTGCCGTTTACGCGGGACCTTGAAACACTCATTGACCGTATCGTAGGTGAGTTAACAGATGGTACTCGCCTGTACATCTACAATGAAAAACGCGGCGGATATTATGTAAACTATGCAGCATCTCGATACGCTGTGACGGTAACGAACAATGACCTGAAAAAATACCCGGAAGAGCTCAGACCTCAGCTGACAGGAAATCTCGTGAAGGTCGATATTTCGGAGCCGTCGTATAAGATTCTGCTTCAGAATTACGCCGAGTACAAGGATGCACGCGATGACCGCATGAAAAAGTTCTACTACAACCAGTTCCGTCAGGGTCTTGATATTCTTGACCTCGACGACTTCACCTACCAGATGCTCGAAATGAATCCCAACACGATGGGATTCTGGCTTCCGCCGCTGGCAAAAGCGTTGTGCGGGAACAAGTTCTTCAGGATTCCTGATACCAAGATTTTGCGTGTTCCGCTGCCGATGCTGCAGCTCACTCGCCTTGGCTTTGAAACCCTGAATCCTGTGACCAAGGAAATCGTGAACCGTTATTGCAAGCGGATATTCAAGCTGGATGAGCACGAGGATTACTTCATCAAGACCGGAACTTATTCTTCCAAGTATGAGTTCCGCAACGCTCATATCCATGACCCGAAGGAAATCAATGAGATGGGCGAGTATTTCCTGTTCCTGAATCATCTGACCTGTTCTATGGCTTCGCCGTTGAACAATACCTGCTTCTATGGTGCGAATACCACAAACGAGTGGGTGCTCAGGGAATATATCAAGGACAAGGAACACAACCCGACCATCTACAACGGTTTGCCGCTGCATACTGAGTACCGCGTATTCGTCGATTTCGACGCTGATGAGGTGCTGGGTATCAGCCCTTATTGGCGAGCCGATGTAATGAAGGGTAAGTTCAAGAACGCAAGCACTCCGCAGGAACGCCACGACTATGTCATCTATCAGATGCACGAGGATATCCTGCAATCTCGATACGATGACAGTGCTCGGATGATTCTGGAGGAAATTAAGAAGATTCTTCCTGCTGTCGAACTGGTAGGGCAGTGGAGTATTGATGTGATGCAAAACGGCAATGATTTTTATATCATCGACATGGCGCTTGCTGAAAACTCCGCCCTGAACGATTGTGTGCCACTGAATAAACTTCGAGCCTACCCACAGCAGTGGCTGCCTGAACATGCTTAAGAAGACGACGGCTATCCAACTTTTTCCGGGAGTTTTAGACTGAACACCGATTTTTGAATGGCATAGCATTTTGTATAGGCTTCAACTTTTTCCGGGGGTTTTATTTAAATCGACTCGACAGCAGCTACTCCAGAACGGAGCGGCTGCTGTTTTTTGTGCCCTCATACTTGCCGGAATGTGCGAGCTGGATACAATACTTAAATCCCCCCGTTTTATAGTGGCAAATTTTTGAAGCGAGAAGATGGCTGAAAAAATAAAACCCCCGGAAAAGGTGAAGCGCCCAAGACGACACAGTTCTTGCAAACTGCTGCAAAGTAGCTACAATAAAAGCACTAAGATAAATAAAAAGCGCTATTTGTTAGCTTCTATTATCTTAATTTAAAATCAAGTTACATTGCGACCATCTCGTCAGAGATGGCCGCTATTTTTTGCGAAAGGAATGAATTGAAAATGACAGCTATTTCTCCTATTAGAATTCACAAGCCAGATTCTTGCCACGGTTGGGGCATTGATTTCAATTATGAGCGGCCCTTCTGGGATGCTGATGCAACGAACTTTGTGGTCGCTGTGCGGCAGGCAATGCAAGATAAAAAAGGTTCAGCTATCTGGTTCCACCAAAGCGGGAGTGATTCCGAAATTCATGGTCGCTATTATGGTTACCAGTATTTTGAGGTCTGGGACGCATGTGCGGAAAAAGAAGCAAAGCGTATGGCGACTATGATTGCCGAGAAAATTCAAACGGTTGTATCTACAACTTGACAAAAAGTGAAATGAGGTAAGATTTATGAATATGAACGATACTATTGACCTGAGCGGAATCAGCGCAGATAATGTCTACCGTATCCGGAGGTCCAAAAAAAATGGTAAGCTCATTTCTTATAACGAGTACGGGAAGGTTATTATCATCAAAAATTGGAAGAGCCTTCATGTAGGATATGGCAAAGTGGTTTCCTTTGAAAACAGAGAAAACTGCATTCTCGCCACGATGAAGAATGTTCCTTATGACTTTTACGAGGAATACAACGAAAAAACTGGTGAAGTAGAGGCTGTTCCGTATGAGGAACTGACTCGTATTTTACAGGAGCTCGGTTTTGCACATGAATACAAAGAAGACATTGATAAAGACAATATCTTTGATGTATGGGCGAATCTGGATTCCGGCGTACTTATTACCATCGAAACTTGGAATCAAGACGGAGAACGAGGCTATAACTCAGTTAATTGTTATGTGCCAGCGAACGGTCTATTGACCGCAGCATTCGCAGATAAACTGGCGTGTCCCTGCGGAAACGGATTGCTTTGGAAACAATGCCTCTGCTTCCTCTGCCGTGACATGTTTCCACCCGCTATCACCGTATTTCATACTTACATGAGTTAACGCTGGTCCCATAAACAACCTCACTTGCTATCTTATCATCTATTTATATTATACCACAAATAGCGTTGACGGTCAATCAACAAAGATAAAAAGAATGCCATCATATGCTAAAATTGCCCCACAGAGATTTAACGAAAGATACAATATCTACGCTACTCTCTATGGGGCAAATCTTATGGGTGAAGGTGAAATTTTCACGCTCTTATGGAGCTTGATGGCAGACTCGAACTGCCGACCTGCGCATTACGAATGCGCTACTCTACCAACTGAGTCAATCAAGCACAGTATCGAGAAGACAGGATTCGAACCTGTGGCCTCCGCCTTATCAGGGCGTTGCGCCACCACTGCGCCACTTCTCGAAAAAAATATGGGTGAACCCTTTTAGCCCCATTATATCGCTCGTTTGAATAGGTGGTCGGCCCCGATACGATACCTTCGTAGTGCTTCGGGGGCACATCAATTCCGTCAGTGCTGACTGGGCACTACTTGGGCCTTGATATACTCTCATTTGACTACAGGTCAACTTCAAATTACCCGTTGTCGATATCTCTTTGTACGAGAACAACAACTATTGGGTCTCTGGACTTCCATTGCTGGATTTCTACGGTGCTTTTGCCAAATACAGGCTTTTAACACAACCCTCGTGGCGACCACAGCCGTCAATCAGGGGTTCCTCCTTTGTAGACATTGGGCTCGTGAGCCCGGTTCCGGTTGTCCCAATCCGTACCATGCACTTATGAGGCTGCGTCTTACTTACCAGAGAACCGTGCAGCAGCCTTTTTGACAATACGGTCTATCGCGTCTGGACACGCCCCGGCTTAACGGGGACGCACGTCTGCGTGCTTAATGGGGTAGGATTCATTGGTTCTGAGCGATGGCCCAGAGGGAGCACCTACCCACACGGCTCCCTAATAAGACATTCGTCAACGACTTTTGAAGCTGTTGTCCACCACCCGCCGCGTGGAGGCTGTCTTTATGGGTGGCAGAGCATGTCAGCCAAAACCGACATGCCCTCCGAACCAGATGTGGACTGGTCCAGTTCGATGGGCGCTACCCATCACGACGTTTTAAGACAGGAGCTGCCTGTCATCAGGTGAATCAATGCATCGGAGTGACCCTTTCGTTGATTTTGACAATCGGACGCGGTAATTACTGCATCGGAGTGTCCTCCCTGTTTTATTTAACCGGTTAGAATTGCTTCCAACAGGTTATGGCTCTGGCAAGTGGAGTTGAACCACCTTTTCCCGTGCGCTGCGGGCGAATTAACCATGGTGCATTGCAACCGTCGTATTCGATACCAGAATATTTCGGCCGTTTTGTGTCCGACCGATTGACATGAGCGGGATTGGCAGTATCACACCACCGCATTGAGCCTACGCTTCGCTCTTGTGCTACACCCCGATGATGACCAATCCACAACACAAGATTGGTTGGCTGTACGGATTGGTGAATAGTCAGTTTAACGTCATGGCTTGGACGTGGTTGCGGGGACAGGACTCGAACCTGTAACCATCGACTTATGAGACCGATAAGCTACCATTGCTATACCCCGTATTGCAGAAGACATTAACTGCATATATGCAGTTCCCACTCGCCAATCTTGGCTGTCTTCGTGAGTGGCTTATGGCGACCCGAATCGGACTTGAACCGACAACTTCCAGCGTGACAGGCTGGTGCTCTAACCAGTTGAACTATCGGGCCATATTAGCGGAAAAATCCGCTTGTGTGTTATCCTTTACAGGACATCAGTGGAACGAAATGAGCCATACTCGGCAGTTTCGCGTTTCCAGTCTTCTTTCACGATGACCATTCTGTCATCATAAACGATTTCATCGGAAAGAAGATTTTCGTCGATTCCCGCTGCTCGAAGGCAATTCAGAAGATTGTAGGGGCCAGTGCCTCTGAACCCGGCACAGAAACCACTTACTTCGACGACAAACTCGCCAAGATGAACAGCAAGACCTTCCTTGAAAACGAGTTTGAGAACAACGGAACGATTATCCTCGCTGTTCTTGTCGCGTGAAACAGAAACATCGATGATGTTTTCTTTACCGAACTTTTCAATCAGCGCGGTGGTAATCGCTTCCAACTGAATGGTGTCAGTGTTGGTAATGTGAATGTTTACCATGATTGCTTGTAACCTCATTTCTAAATGGTGGAAGCAAAGGGATTCGAACCCTCGACCCCCTGCTTGCAAAGCAGGTGCTCTCCCAGCTGAGCTATGCCCCCATGATTGGCAGACGCTCTGCCGATGTGGAAATTTGGAGGAGTATATCGGAATCGAACCGACGCCACCTGCTTGGAAGGCAGGGATACTAACCGCTATACGAATACTCCATGGAGCTCCTGACAGGAATCGAACCTGCAACCTGTTGATTACAAAACAACTGCTCTGCCTGTTGAGCTACAGAAGCATGATGGCAGCAAGAATACTGCCGCTGTTATGGAAAGGGATAGGAGAAGCGTTTTATAAACGCCTTGGTGACCTGTACGGGAATCGAACCCATGTTACAGCCGTGAAAGGGCCGTGTCTTGACCGCTTGACCAACAGGCCATATAAAGACAGACTTTTTCCCGTCTGTCATGGGTGCATGCAGCCTTTTGCACTGCACATGCCGTCTTGCTGCACAAATGCAGCAGTTACGTTTGGAAGGCTTGCAAGGTGTTGAGTAAAAATGCTCGGGCCTTAAACCGAGGGCGGGGACTCAACCCTTGATTTCTCGCAGCATGAGGTTGTGAAAGGAAATTCCCCGCCTCTACACGACTCTCCTAACAGGAAGCGCGATAACAACAAGGGAAGCGTTCCTCGTTGCTATACTTATATTATACCATAAAAACATTAGGTAGTCAATCATAAATTTTCGAAGATTAAACTTCTGTTTGGTTCGTCTCGCAAAGGGGCTCCGGCGGCAGACATATAATATACCCGCAAGCAAAAACAGCCGAAATGCACACTAACTTCAGGATATCGACTATGATACTTTCGTCAGAATACATCCTTTCGCTCTGCGTTATCCGCATAAGGAATACTTCCAGATAAACAATCGATAACCAGAAGAATGTGGCACAAAAGAGCTTGATTTTGCGTTTGGTTATAAAATGGATACCGTCTTTATCATTTCGTTTGATTGTTAATGGTTTTGTAGATACAACACTACATTTTCCTTGTTTGAGTAAGATTCTGGCAGTGAAAGCCAAGCACGGGAAAAGGTGTTTTCCATCCTTTCCCACTACTCGGACCAAAAACTTGGCTTTCATGACGATTACCCGTTGATAGCTTTCAGCACATCATCAGCAAGGAACCCGGAGGAATCGTCAACGTCAGTGGCATCATTCACTCCGAACGATGCGGCAAACTCATCCTTTACCGGAGCGCTCTTCTCGGCCGTTTTCTTCTTCACCACAGGCGTGGGCGCGATGAGTTCATCGATTACGGAAGAGACATTGGACGCGTCAACGGGAGAAACTTCCTCTGCGGGGTTTGCGCCCAACGCAGGGAGATTATCCTCTTTAATGCTGGGAATGTATCCCGTCTTTACGGAACAGTCAATCTGTGCGCCCGTCTCCACCGCGATGGACTGGCAATGAATGTACTGTCCGCTCACGACACTGTCTTTTCGAACGATGACCTTATCTCCATCGACGGAGCCACCAACAGTGCCATCGATGTCAACAACGCTGTCTGCGACAATACTGCCGTTCACGCTGCCCTTGCTCATATACACCATCTTGGCTTTGACATTGCCATCGACATGAGCACCGTGCAGGACGAGCATACCGTCAATAACGACGTTACCCATGACAGTGCCGCGAATCTCGATGTTGCCACTGGACTCGAAATCGCCATTTAGTTTGGAATTCTCGCTGATAACATCCGAGACAGCATCTCGTGCATCAGCGGTTTCCTGAACAGTGCCGTTAAACATACTCTCAATATCCTGATTCATACAAAATCTCCTTAACTATGTGTGTTTTAATTATTATACTCTTCGCTCGAAAGCTCTTCCATACCGTTTTGCCGCAGCTTTTCGTACTCAACAGGACTGATTTCCTGAATGTCGTACGCATCAAGCCCGGTATTTTCTTTATAGGTATTGAACAGTTCCGAACGAATCGTTTCCTTTATCTGACGATTAACCAGCAATGGATTTTTGCCCAAGTTTACAGAAAACAGAGCATCCGTTCTAAAGTCGATTTGCATATCCTTTACGCTTAGAGCAACAACCCTGTAATAAAGATTGTGCCAGCTATGGATTTCGCCGCCCTCGACAATTTTCATATCCAGATTTTGTTCGGGGACAAAATCGATGCTTTCCAGCGTGTAATCGTCTCCCCATTTTTGCAGCAGCTCGTCCTTCAATGATTCAAGAAGCTGCTCCGCTTTTTCATCGGTCATCGCTTCCGGGTGATGGATGGTAATCGCCATATTCTGTTTTACACGATTTCCATCCTTATCAAGAAGCCATGCCTGCACGTATAATTGCATTTCATTCCTCCCTCATTCGTATATTCTTATTATACCACAAATAAAGTAAATAGTCAAACAAAAAGGCCCACAGCACAAAGCTGTGGGCCAATTTATTTTTAGACCAGTTTGCGAATTACTTCGCGAACCTTATTGATGCCTTCTTCGTCTGCTGTTGCAGAAGGAATGATGGTCATCTCTGCAGATTCCATATAGCTGCCTGTAATCATGTAGCTGCTAATCCAATCCGCCAACGTACGCAGGTCGACTGAACCATCCGTCAGATACAAGGTCTTCAGGGTGTTCAGTACAGCATGGTATGCTTTCAGAATCTGAGGAACCCTGACGCTCTTCGGGCAGCCAGTCATAGAACGCAAACGCTCTGCGAGAATGGTATCCTCAGGCGCATGGATGTCCATTTTAATCTGGAAACGAGACAAAACGGACTGGTTCATATCCCGGCAACCCTCATAGGAGATGTTTGTAGTAGCAATGATAACGGCATCGGGATGGCGGCGAATCGTTTCGCCGGTAGGAAGGTTAACGGCGCTGGTAGAATCCAGCAAACCATTCAAACCAACAAGAACACCGGGCTTCGCAATGACGGTGGGTTCCTGAATCTCGCAGACCCAACCATTCCGAATGGCCTGAATCAGAGGAGACTCAACATAGTGGAACCCATTCGCGCCGGAATCCGCACCGCCTGCCGTTGCACGCTGAATAATTGCAGCAAGGCAATCGGCTTCTGTCGCATCGCGTTTTTTCTTGCCAGTGATAGCCTTGTACGCCATTTCGGGGTCATTGGAAATGTCCGTTGCGGTAGGCAGAGCGTTCAAGTCCAAATCGCCATAAGCATTCTGATACTCGTCAATGCTCATAGGCGTCTCGTTCGGCTTATTGGGCATCATCTGGCCGAGCAGGTCATAGATTTCCGTATCGCTCGAACAGGTAACAAACACATAAGGCAAGCCGAGACCGAGAGCAATATCCTTTGCGGTTTCCGTTTTACCGGTACCGGCCTCACCGCGAAGCAGAATGTTGCGGATGGGACGAGGCGTCTTGGAACTCTTCTGGATATGTTTGCAAAGCGAATAGGCTTCTACGCCGGGAATGTGCGAATCAGGGACGATGAGCAGTGCCTTCTCCGTATCAGTCAAAACGCGCTTCTTATTGAGAAGGAACGCTTTTTCCAAGTCTGCGGCAGTTTTAGGCTTCTCAGACTCGGGTTCCGGCTCAGAAACAGCCATATCCTTACCACGACTATCCTTGAAAGGAGAAATGTTGCCGATAAAGGCGGTGGGGGCAGCTGCATCCGTGGCAACCAGAGTATCGTACAGACCGCCAACACTGTTGACAGTAGGATTGGGAATCACTCTGGACTCCAATTTGGAGTTTGCAACCTTATCTCTCGTGCTCATGAAGTAGGCAATATCTGCCAGCTTACATGCGCATTTTTTTGCTGCATCCACGTCATTTTTATTCACACTGGGCGTACTGGCCTTTGCAATAATTCTCTTGTAAAAAACAAGAAGTTTATTAAAGGTGTCGTGAAATTCCTTATCCTGCATGTAGTAACCCCACATACAGAACAGGAAAGGCTCGCTGTAAACTTTAAGCGTTTTCTGGACATCAGCAAGACTCTTCGCATTCCCTTTCTCATCACCAAGAAAAAATTTATTCGAGGAGAATTTGTAGAGGATGGAGAGCCGTGTTCCGAAACCGATTTTCTGAGAGTTGTATGTCGAGGAAACGGTATAAGCAGCAACACAGGTCTGATTGTCGATATCAGCGGTATTGTTGTAGCCGTAACCGTCACCACACATAGGCCATGTATGAACCTGCAAAGCACGGTTCAACGCTTTAGCAAAACCTGCGGTCATCATACCAGAGTTCGTGGGCATCTTCTTGTTGCCATTCGAGTAGTACAAGGAGCGGCGTGCAATCGCCGCAGTCTCGTCGTTGAAGGAACCGTAGTTCCCGGTGTATAAATCGCGGTCATTCAGAAAATCCACAAGACCATTGATGGGCAAGGAAGTGTTTCTGTGAAAATGAAAAATGCAATCCATGTTTTATTCCTTTCTGTAAGTAAAGGTTCCGTTAGAAACCAAGAGCGGGGGTAGAGGATTTTATTCCCCTATCCCCGCAGTATTTAATTTACCGTGTTATTTTGATTGTGCCTTACTTAGAACGGCAGGTCATCGCTGTCCTCCAACAGCTCCATATCGTCGTTCATAGACGGGGCCTGGAATGCAGGCTGAGGAGCGGCGGCAGCATGACTGGGAGCAGCGGATGCGGCAGGTGCAGCACCGCCACCGACATTGTCGCGCAGCGCAATAGGAGTGTTCTCCTTCTTTGCCCAGCGAGAAATATCCAGCGTAGAAACATAGACGGTCGGGTTGCGATACGTTTTACCGTCGCGACCGGTGGTTTCACGAATCTCAGACAGACCAGTCAGGGTGAGTTCGGTGCCGGAACGCAGCATACCCTTGCGAAGCATGTTCGCGTAACGAGTAGCGGCGCTGCCGGAAATCATCAGCGTGTAGAACAGGCCAGCGCCGTCTTCCTTGTCAGACAGACCGGCGTAATGAGCTGCCTTATCGGCATAGTCCGCCACCACAGGAATGGTGACAAACTCCTTGCCGCTCTTGTTCATGCCAATATAGGCCGTACCCTTCGGGTTCAGGCGTGCAATGGCACAAACAAAGCGAGAGTTGGGGTTCTTGTTCAGTCGGTCAGACAAATACTGAAGGCCCTTGCTGTCAATAGAAGACATGGGCATGTTGAAACGGGTATTATTAGTGTTATCCATAACGTACTCCTTTTTTAAATAAAAAATGTTTCTTGTACGATTAAGAGAAAAAGCCACTCCTTTAATGTTAATAAAAGAGTGACCACGCTTTTTATTTATCGTACTACTAATATAGTATTAACTTTGCAGCAACTTGCAATACCTTTGTAGCCACTACAGCTATTTTAATTGGGCATTTGCATTTATTTCAATCTAACGCAACCCGTGTGGGTTGCAACACGACCTTTTCAATCAGGTACAGATTATGATGCAATTTCAATCTAACGCAACCCACACGGGTTGCAACAGCAAACTTGTACAAACGAAACAACAAGTTGTCGTGCATTTTGCACAATGTTTGTCTGCTTTTTGACCAAACAATATGGTCAGATACTACTTACTGCAATGGAATCATATCCTTTCTTTATAATATTTGGTGCGAAGCAATCGGCAAAACTATGCTCACTTATCATTCGCACCTGTAGCAAACAAAAATACCGTCACCTCATAATGAGATGGCGGTATGTTGATTTTGAATATTTGTTTGCTTTTATTTTTGGAATGTATTCAGTATACCTACTTTGCAGCAAATTGCAAGAGAACGCCCCACAAGGGCTTATAATTTCGTTTTTTCTGGGGATACTATATCCATCTTAACTTGAGGAGTGGTTTTTTATGGCTGATTTCCCTTATTTGACAAAAACGGAGAAGATTGTCATGCGTATTTTTTGGCATACCGATAAGCCATTGACTCAATTGGATGTAATGGAAATCGCCAGACAGCGCGGTGAAATGAAATGGAACCCGCATTATATCTTCCTTGTTTTGGACTCGTTGGAGAAAAAGGGTGTTTTAATTGAATCCGGACACACCCGTGTCGGGAAAGCGTATGCGCGATTGTTTGAACCAGTCATAAGCCATGTTGAATATGTCGTCCTTTATGTTTTCGAAGTGCTCCACGACAATGAAATTGAGGAATTCCTTGCCGCATTTACTGCCAAAAAAGAGGAAAAAGAAAAGAGCCTGCATTAAGCAGACTCTTTTTTGATTTAACGCAACCCATGCGGGCTGCAACCGCCAAAGTTTTACGCTGATTCGCTCACTGCACAATTTCAATCTAACACAACCCATAAGGGTTGCAACGGTTCATCTACGATGGCACACGCTGGGCCCCCGATATTTCAATCTAACACAACCCATGAGGGTTGCAACAGCAAACTTGCACAAACAAAGCAACAAGTTGTTATGCATTTTGTACAATGCTTGTCTGTTTTTTGACTATGCACAATAGTCAAATATCATTTACTATAGCTATATCATATCCTTTCTTTATAATACTTGGTACGAAGCGACCAGCAAATTGCAATGTCATTTTCCAAAGAAACCAAGAACAATCCCATTCACAAAATCAACCAGAGGCTTATTGCTAATCACGCCAAGCAGCATCAGCGCAAATACGATTGCACCTGCGATTAAAACAATACGAAGGATTATAAATATAGGAAGACAGATTCGCCAATAGTATCCGCGTATCAGCCACAACCCACCATAGTTGCTTTTCCTTCTATTGCAACGCTGACATGAGGGTACAAGGTTCTTTATGGAATTGACCCCTTCTTTGGGCAAGAGTCTTCTTGCAAGCCAATTCTTCTTCGCCATATCAACAGATATGATATGGTCTACTTGCATTTTGTCTGTATGGATTCGCCGCCCACAATATACGCAATGATAATAGTTTCCGGGTTCGGGCGGCCAGTGTCTTATGAATTCTGTTCTGTAGTTTGTTGAACGAGTATATTTATCAGGAACGCGCAAAAACATCTTGCATCCAGTGATAGTGCTTATTCTTTGTTTCAAAAACAAAAGAAGATAGAAAGGTGTACTGTTTCAAAACCTCAGATGACTGAATGCCATACTGTTCCCCGATATCATAAACCACAACGGTTTTCTTGTCGTGCAATCCGCGTTTCCGCTCATCTTCCTCCTGATTTGCCAGAGTAATAAGATGACGGATAGGAACGAGAAGCCCGGTCCCATGATAGATGACATTCTTATTCTGTCCGTCTTTCCCGCCATAATTATCATTTGATGCCATGTAATCATAGGGGTAATCTTCCGTACACAGAATCTCGCGGCCCTGACTATCAACGCAGCGCCTTGCTGCCTCTCCCATATGATAATTATGGAGCCACTCGATAAAATCAAGGCGATTGATACGGAAGATTTGATTGGTAGCCGGATAATAATAGAAGATGAATTTTGCCTTAGAGCCGTACAGCCAGCCAATCTTGGTCGATGCACTTTTCACATGATAACCCTGCTTAACAAGCGTTACGACTTCCGTCTCAACATAAACGTTCCCCGAATCATTGAGGTCAGTCTTAACCTCAATAAGCCAAGACGACTGTTTAGCGGCAGGAATAGGATTCCCTTCACTGTTTTTTACTTGCCGAACACGGAAATCGACATCTTTGTCTTGGAATACCGCATCATCTCTCAGGTCATCAATTTCGCACTGCGGGGAATTTCCATAAATTTTCAAAAATAGATTTTCCCCGATTTTCCCGACCATCATCTGACTCTTCATATCAAAATGGTCATCATTATTGAACTCATAAGCCATGGGAATCACATCCTTTCCAATGTATCTTTACGCAGCCCAGTTCTCACCGGTTGCATAGTTAATTTCTACTCCCGGCTGCATATTGTAGCAGTATACGCAATACTCAATGCTTTCGCCGGAATCTTCTACGGAATACCCTTCCATGAGTACACCGCTTGCCACAAGGTTATCTCCCTCATAGATTGGAGTAACACGATATAATACATGTCCATCGGACTCGTGAACATAGTCTGCAACCATATTCTCAAACGGGAGCATTCCCTCGATATTCAGGTACCTTGTTCCAGTGATGAGATTGCATTTGTTGGCATTTTCGGCGCTCAACTGAAATCCGATGAGGTGACATCTATTGTAGACCCACCCACCATCCACGAAATCGTATTTCTGATTTTTCCACCCGCTTGGTTTTACTTCACTGATACTTTCTCTCCTCTCGGTCGGCATGGTTTCCTGACAGACAACGGCATAGGTAAGCCCGCAGCGACCAAGAGAATCGAGGTCTGAGTAATACTCGAAAGGTTCGGTAGAATAATCTTCGTCGGTGAAGTAAGGTACATTATCATTGACCGCAACATACGCATCGCCGGAATATGCCGGGATATCCGAAACAGAGATAAAATCGGAAGGATTTGTCTTTATTGCATGAAGACTATCCCCGACGCTTTCGCTGTTGTTGGTTTGCGAGGTACCCGTATTGCTGGTTTCAAAGTTATTTCTGTCTGGTTCCGTTTCGGTCATACTGGCGCTGGATGAAACGGTATTGAAAATTTCCTGTACAACATCGGAAATATCAGTGTCCGGGCCCATCGAACTCTGTACGAGCCACAAAAACAGGATGATGGAAACAATCGGCATAAGCGCCCTGCCGAGTTTACCGGAAAACATTTTTCTTAAAAATCGCATTGGGATTCTCCTTCGTTTGGGGTGTTTGTTTCGGTTACTTTCATTGTACCTACTTTGCAGCAAGGGTCACGGTACAGTTCAAAAATTGATGGAACTTTTATGATGGGAGATTCCCATGTCCCGGCATTTTCCTTTAATAGATGATACAGAAGGTTATGCGAAGCAGTCTTGTTTTGTCCTTTTACAATCATCGAAATCAAAAGATTTCCATATTGTTCGTTGTTTGAATAGTCGCAATCCTTCTTCTCTTTAATGCCCACAGATGTATTACGGATAAATACATATATGGGATTGTTTTTATAATAAATGACACCCACGTCTTTTTGCTTATCTTTGGATGGGCGCACCTTAACGCTGAAATCCTCTTTATCCAGCGACAGCAATTAAATCACCTCCCATACGACATATTTATATTATACCACAAATAGCAATAACGGTCAATCGAAAAGGCGACAAAAAAAAGCGGCCCACAAACGTGAGCCGCAGAAATTATTTTAACACGGAATCAAAAATTTAACTCTGAAAGAACCGTTCTTAACAGAACGTGAATACCTCTTTTCGTTCAATGCAGCGCACACTTTTTGTGCGGATGACTTATCTGCATATCGCTTTGCGCCTTCCTCATCCAGCGCAACGAAAAGGCGGGAGCGAGTATTTTTCGCAACAAACTTCTCTGTGCCATCAACATCCTCGAAAGCAATAATCGCATCGAATGGTTTACTTTGAACCTTTGTAGATACGAGCCTTGTTTTTTTTAAAGATGGGAAAACCATCGAGAAATCGTTCTGAATCGCTGCTGCTTCCTCAAACGTGAATTCCTTCGCATCTTTTACATCAGATGTCATACAAACACGATTAGGAATATTCTTTCCTGCTTCGTTTTTATACTCTATATTTTCTACGTACCGCTTTCCTTCCTTAATCAGGACTTTTTCATGGCCGCGAGGCTTTCTGCTTGGCATCCGAATATCCTCAGACATAAAATTGATTTCAAAGAAAACATCAGTCTTATTGTTTTTGTTCAACTCTTTCTCTTTGGATTTCGCACTTTTAGCCCACGCAAGAAACGACTTTGTGTCACGAACTATGACTTCACATTCCGATGCAGATGTCAAACGCATATCTTCTGTATTTTTATAGTACAGAACACGACAGGAAAATCCGGTTCGATGATTCGCTTTTAGCAAATCCTCGATGGTAACAGCAGAAGCCATGCCGGAATCCAACCAGCGCCGAATATCCTTGCCATATACCCACCGACTACCATTTTTCCACATCTCGCAATCGGCACGATTCGGCTGCATCATGTGTGCGAACTTATCATAAAGTCCTTCTTTGTTAAGCGCCAATGCATTGAGCATCAGGGTCCAATCCCGACAACGACGCTCGCTGTAGTGATTGCCAGCCCAGTGTCGTTGTGTTACATTGTTGGGGCCTATAAGACACACGGGAGTATATAAATCAACTCCCATCTCGTCCGTTGCTTTTAAAAATACCTTCTTATACATGATTTCATATCCCATGAAAGTTTACCTCCTAATCATGCAGCACCTTTCGTACCACACTGAGAACCGTTAGATTCTCCCTTGGTAATTTTTCCAGAAGTCCACGGCCCGGTGTATATGCCTACTTCTCCAAACTGCTCCAGCAAAATATCCTGAATTGCGTCCAGATAATGCCGGTAATGTTGTTTCTGCAGACCGGATAAATCTACATCGCCGTACTCGGACTCCTTCTGAATCAGTTCGACAGCCTCAGCCCATTCGTTATCCTCAACGATGATATAGAACAACTTGTTTTCGAGAATAACCTTTCCGTTTCTGTGGTTAGGTAGCCAAGTCTGATTGGGTTCCTCGAAACTTTGGTAACGGCGCATCATCTCATTTACAAGGTTTGTACGATACTCGTCCAGCAACAACTGGCTTGCATCATCATCGAATTCGAATTCCGGCATCTCCTCATAGGAAATATCCTTCAGCAGCCTTTGCTCAGAATCGTCCTTTTTGGTGTAACAGAGGACATTATCATAGTCTACATAAACAACGCCTTCGTATTTCCCATCGGGACAAATATTACCTCTGCCCATAAAATCAATCCTCCACAATAGTTTCAATTTGCAGAATTCGAGCATAGCAGGAACCGTGATTTCCGTAAATCCCGTAACCGCCATCCTCATATTCCTTGCTTTCATCTTCCGTAACGTCACAGACATCCTGTACACCGGGCATAGACTCCGCATGAAGAAAATCAACAGCCTTATCTACTGCGTCACAGGAGTTTAATGCACGAACAATGACATTCATAGGCCATGCAAGCCCACTATCGACAGTTACCTTGTAGATATTGTTGCCATCCCACGCATCACCATTGGCAAGATAAAGGTTTTCACCGAAATACCATCCGTTGGCATACGGATAAATGGTCTCAAGACCAAAATGCTTAGCAATTTCGCCAAGCCGTCCTTCCTGCATCACAAGACCATGACTGTCCTGCAAGTTGGTAAAGGACGAAATTCGTTTCAGCACGGCATTCTCGGAATGCATATCACGGATAGTCTCTTTGATAACCTCATCGATTTCATCCCATGTACTGGCGTCCACGATGAATACGGTGTTATCGCTGTATTCAAGTGCCCAAATGGCGTGATTTTCTTTCTTCACATCCTTCGTAGGAAGGAAAACAACATTGTTAATTTTAAAAGTGTCATTACAAACAGAAATCGGCATACTCATAAAATTACGCTCCTTTTTTACTTGTTTGGCAACAAAAATACCGCCACCTCTTACGAGATAGCGGTATATCGATTTTGAATTTTTGCTGCCTTTTATTTATCGGATATACTTAGTATATTGACTTTGCAGCAAAAGGCAAGAAGACTGCGCTGCAGGCTTATCTTGCGAACAGCTTTTTCACCATACTGGCAGCATTATCGCCTTCTGCCGAACCCTCTAACTTACTGGCAACGAAATCAACGACAGCCATTGCCATCCAATTTTCGGTTCCATACATTTCAAATGCTTCTTTGCGTGCATCACAATAGGTGAACGCAACAGCGTTATTCAGAATCGCCATGCCCAGAACTTCATTGACATCGTCTGTCGTGTAATTACGCAAAAATGTCTCTAAATCCGACGTTTCTTCGTCTGCCGTCTCCTTGATATTGTTTTCGAGCCAACGTTTCGAAATGGCTACGGTTTCCTCTACACTTTCATAGTCTTCATCGACGCAGCGGGTCAGAAATACGGCCTCATCCGGACCAAGATTTTCATCCTCACTACACGAACTTGTCACGGACTTTTTGAAAAGCTCAGGAACTTTCTCCGTTCCCATTTCGCCGATGATGTACTGTTTGGCGTCGTCAAAACTCGAAAAAGACTTGTAAGAGCTCACATACTCCAAAGACCTAAACTTGTTCTCAGCTATATCGATGATAGCTTCTGACAAGGAGGTTTTTTGGGGATGTTTTTCATCCTCAAGGGAAAGAAGCAGCAGTTTACGCAGTTCTCGGATATCGAGCGCATCAAGGTTTACGAATTCATGAACCGCCATAAAATCATGGTCAGTGATTTTGGTGATGGCATAAAATTCGAACTCTTCTGTACCGAATTGACGACGGCACTCAAAATTGTCCGCATCAATCAAATACCACCGGGTAGCCTCACGTTCTACCTTACACAGTGCTTCCGAGAGCTCCAACAGCATACGCTTGATGGCATCTGCATCATCAAGAAGCTCCCGCAAACCCGGCGCACCAGACATGCCGAGGTTTTCTTTTGCGTGCTCTTCCGGGTCAAAGTCATTCGCGTAATCAAATACCTCATCACAGAAATTCAGTTTTGGAACGGTGAAATAGAAATCTTCACCAGCAGGACTGCCCTGACTTAATTCAACGGTATCGTTGTCATCATAAGACACAGACCAACCAAGTTCCTCCCATTTTTCCTCAAACTGATACAAAAACATATTTTATCCCCTTTCCAACAAAAAACCGCCATCTCTCACGAGATAGCGGTATATCGATTTTGAATTTTTATTGTTTTTTATCTATCGGATATACTTAGTATATCGATTTTGCAGCAAAAGGCAAGGTGATTACAAAAAGAGCTTTTCACATCCCGATTTTCTCAAGATACGGGATAGCGGCACGCATCCTTTCGCACTCCCAACTCCTGCGTGGGTTGCGTTCGTGCTTCTTGATGAACTCCTTCATCTCGGCGGAGGTTTCGGCACCCAGTCCGATGGCGGCTAAGATTTCCCTTGCACCGTCACACTTCATGGCTTTCAGGGTATCCGACTCAATTTCGCGTCCGCCCTCAAACGGCTGCATAAATTTGAGTCTGCAGAACGGGAGGTAGCCTTCCGGTGCATTATCGCCGATATTCCAAATGATATAGCCGAGAGGCGGTTCCGTTACGACTTCGTAGGTATCGCATACGCCAAGCGCAGTAGTATGATGGATTTTCATTGTGTTGCTCCCTTTCTTTACAAGTTAAGTGTGACAGGACGTTCACTCAATTCATATTTCTTTGTCTCAACGCCGGAAATCCTGAACATGTGACGCGCTGCAATATTATTATTGGAATTTTTGTACTTATCGTCCAGATAGACAATACGCTTGATTCCGCTTTGAATGATTGCTTTCGCACACTCATTGCACGGGAAGAGCGTGACATACATCGTAGACCCGTGCAGGTCTTTCCCGGCATTGAGGATAGCGTTCAGCTCCGAGTGACAGACATACATATACTTGGTTTCGAGTTCATTTCCTTCCCTGCCCCAAGGCATGATATCGTCGTCGCAGCCAATCGGCATACCGTTGTATCCCAGTGACAGGATTTTATTGTCACGCACAATGCATGCGCCTACCTGACTGTTAGGGTCTTTGCTGCGCATTGCAGATAACATAGCAATACCCATAAAGTATTCATCCCATGAGATATAATCTTTCCGTTTTTCACTCATGTATTTACTCCTCTTCTTCTTTGATGACCTTATACCGGCTTTCAATCTGATAATCATCGCCGTCCCAGCAACGAACCACAAAATCGAAGTCATCCGGGTCTTCATCGACCGCAAAGAACACGCTCTCTGCACTGCCGTTATTTTCCCGGTTGCTTAAATTCAGTTCCTGCGCGGCCGCAAAAGCATTCAGCTCTGCTGCCATATATGCCATATCCTCTGTCGGATAGGATGCAGGCAGATATTCATCCTCGGACTTATGCGCGGCGTTGTAATAGTATCCGCGTTTCAAAATCTTATACATTCTTCATACTCCTTTGTGTTTTAGAGTGTTTGATAAACGCTGCTCACCTGCATGAGCAAGCGTGTTTTAGGCACTAAACCTCCGAAATGTGAATTGCGCCTTTCGCGGCCTCGACACATTCATCGAAGTGATTTTCAATGTATTGAGCAATCGCATCAAGCCGAATATTTAAAGATGTTTGGTCGAACGATGTCCCTGTCTCGCTTTTGAACAAACGCGCTGCTTTGCGATACAATGCATACAGGTATTCGTCAATTGCTTCCAGACTTTTCGCCTCGTTCTGAGCATTATGCAGCAGATAAGTTTTGTTGCCTACCTTGATAAGCAAGCTACTTTCTCCTACAACATCTCCATACACGCTACAAGCAACATATCCGATTTTTGCATCAACGGGTAAACTGTTCCAAGTGCGGAATGTTGCATCCGGCTGAAAATCGCCTCTTCCGCCATTGTACTCCCACTCAACAAATTCACGAACTGTAAGCAGGAAACCATCATTATTGAGAACAAGCATAGTGATACCTCACACCTTGTAAATCCATGAGCCGACCCGTACAACATCACATTCGTAGCCCCAGAAAAGTTTTCGCATTCCTCTTACACTGCCACTGATGTGAATAGATGGATTGTTTTGAATATACTTGCTGGATTTACCCGTTCGCTGCTCATATTCTTTGCGCGAACGATAATAATGCCCTGTCGTTTTCATGTTACACCTTTCAATCTACTAAGTAGCCATTTTTAGCGTATTGTTTAAACGCATCATCCAACTGCATATTGAAACGCTCGCCGATGTCAGCGTCCTTGAATTTACGGATTTTGGCGAGAGCCTTGGCGTAATTGATGTCATGCCCCTCTCCATAGTGCCACAAAGCGGGATGATTTCCACCCCAATTCATAGAACCGTTATTGAACGCCAAACATTCGTGTAAAGGAAAATCACGCGTATTATGTACGATATTAAAGCAGCTTAAAAAACTGCCGCCATTGGAAAAACCGGTTGATTCGCGCATCGTAAAAAGACCTCTTTTACTAAAGACGGCATCAATGTGCGTCATTTTAAGCATAGTAGAGGAGAAGAGGATAAGACCTGTGAGGAAAGAGTAGCAAGAAATGCCGAATGTGAAATCGTACAGTATAATACATACGATTTTCCCCTGCGTTTAGCCTTAGACGACACGGACTTCAATCTTTCTATTGGTATTCCTCAATGTGCAATCAAGACCAAGGATATAAAAGTGACTGTACAGGGGAAGCGAGAGGGCGGACATGATTACACAATCAGAAATGAAGCCGCCTCCGGACTGGTATGGTTAGACCTTAATAAGGATATTGCCAATTCTTATAAAATCAAAACGGAGTCCCGATATCCAAATTGGCCTGAAATTATTGCGGGTATCAATCCTGCCGGAACATTCTTCGATTCGTATGGTGGGCGCAGACTTCATGAAGGGGATGAGGTTTATGCTGAGCATGATTATTACATGCTCAGAAAGGGATTTGAGTATGGTCGTCCATCCATGAACACAAACGAAGTTTTGAAGATTGGCCTGAACGGTGATATTTGGCGTGTGTATAAAGTGAGGGTGCGAAGCATCACATACGACACAACCGCATTCTTTTTGCCGTTCAGCTTGAATCTTGTAAAAGACCCAATCGATATGAAAGTGCTCTGGCCTCCTGTTGTCAATGTAGATGAGACCTATTACCACGATAGTAATGAAGTCTATATTGCACATAATTGTCCAGACAATAAAATCTCTCTTCAGATGCTTCCTAAATTCACAGACGAAAAATCGGATGGCAGTTGTAGTTTCTTCAAGGCAAAAACAAAAGAATTCCAGCAAATGGCTGCAACCTTCCAGAACAATAATATGCGTGAATGCGGTTATCATTTAATGCTTTGGAAACACGGATTCGCCAAGAAGAGAGTCGATGCGGATGTTGTCATCAGTGATACAGAGGGGAATCTTATTGAAGAAAGTAGCATCAAGAAGTTCCCTAAGAATCGAACATTGTTGGTAAGTGTCTGTTATGATGGTCAGATTATTATTCGTCAGGATTCACAGACAAAGGAAATTATCCCCATTAAAAATGGGGAACAGAAAAAAATTCATGTAGATTCCGACAGTGAAATCATTGTAACGCAGGGATGCGATGCAGTCAGAACGCTTTCTGTTGATGTACAGGAAAAAGTACACGGTATTTCTGTGTTTTCGAAAAAACCTGCGCGAGTCAATTATTTGTACGGTAAGGTCGCTTCTAATTCCTATATGACAGAGAAGGAAAAAGCGGCAATGAGAAAATCAATATATGCCGGTGAATTTCCGGCAAAATCTTTAAGGAGCGTGACGCATTTTGGAGCAAAATGAAAATATTATTTCTCTGTGCATGTGTACAGGAAACGACGGCTTTGGTTGGCCGTGGAGACGCCTTGCTGACCTGAAAGATGGCAAATTCATTCCGTTTGAAGCAGACAATGACCTGCCTTACGAATACGAAAACCGGAAGAGTTTCCCTCGCCTCAGAGTCGGAGAAGAATCTTATGTCAAGGCCGGCGATGTTGCTGTTGTGGCATGGCACGATGAGCCAAACATCAACGATAGCACTAAGGTTTTTTGCTGCCTTACTCCCATTGACAAAGAAATCATCAAGGTATTCCGTACAAAGGCGGAAAGCAAAGAAGATGTTATTGAAGATTTGAAGAAAGGTATGCCTTTCGGAGATTCCGATAATGATATCCTTTATGTTTTCAATACTGGCATTGGAAGACTGCAGGGCATTCTTTGCCAGAAGGGCGATTTGAAGGTTGCAGGAGACAAATATATTTTGCAGCCGACTGTGAAAAGCCTGAGCGTGTACGATATCAGTCCCAGTGACCTTATTGTTTTGGATAATATTCCCTATGAATGTCGTAATCTGGCATATTGTGAGGTTCTGGATAAGAGCAGCCTTGATTTTCCCGTAACCCGTGCGCATACAAAGAGTGTCGGCGAAATCATCAAGGATATCGTTCTGGAAGAAGCCTTTACATGGGGAAATTACTCCAAATATGCGAAGGAAATCAGTCAGCAAGGGAAACTCACGAACGCATCGCTGCACACACTCAAAAACTTCATCCAGCACATCGACACGAGTAATTTGTATGAACGCGTAAGGACTGAGTTGTCATGCTCTTACGAGGAAGCCAAACAGTGGACGAATCGTGTAGTCAATCGTGCCGATGAATATTTCAGTGGCGAAGAACTGTCGGGTGATGTTATCGAGGCTCTGTTGTGGAATTCCAAAAATCTCCGTGAAAAGTGCATGAATATCGGAGCCGAAATGTGGCGGCAGGAAAATGCTGATTCCATTAAAGCAGCACAGGAGAAGATTTCTGAACTGGATAATCAGTGTAAGGAACGGCAGACTCAAATCAATGCCGCAGAACAACTCATTGAGAAAAAGAAAGATGAGCTTTCTGCATTGGAGTCTTCCGTTAAGAAAAACGCTTCTCTTGTAAACGACATCAAGAAAAATGTTCAGCAGTATATTTCCGAGGCAGATGATGATATCGCCGCATTCTATGCAAGGCATAAGATTGCCATGGGCGTTCGCAGTGACGGAAACCTCTCTCGGAATTTGTTTGAGCATGGAGAAAAGGCATTCCATTACTCTAATACAGTTAAGTCCTATAAGGATTGCTTATCGCTCCTTGAAAACAACCTCCCGTATGCCGGTGTTTCGCATGAGAGCAAACACGCAATGGCATCGGTGCTTTATTCGGCCTACGTCAATAAGCTTCCTTTACTGTTAATGGGTCCGTCCTCAAAGGAAATTGCAGACACATTATCGCTTAGCGTTACCGGCAATTATGCCAATCAGCTGCAGTGTGATGGCCCTTGTGATATCAGGATTATCCGGGAATCTTACAAGAGTACCGGTGTTCTTGTGGTCACAAATGCCTTTGGCAGCGATTGGATGATTTCTCTGCTTCAGGAACTGAATCAAGCAAAATGTCTGATTGTATTCGTGCATCCATTCATTGAAGATATCAGTATCGAAGCGTCCAGCCTTTACAGCTATTGCTGTCCTATCAGTACCGTTGATACCGTTGATAATCTGGCAGATATGAATGGTGTAACGGGTGCGTGTCTTTCGGATAGCTTTGAAGCATATGTTCCTACGGTAAAGGGTTCAAAGAGGGCGGACGAACTTATGGCAATGAGTGCATCAAAGCTGTTTGTGAGAAACCTCGCTTACATTGAAGGGAATGCCGCTTCTATTTCCGGTAGCGAAGCCGATATCGAGTCTTTTGTGACCGAGAACATTATCGAACCGTACAAAGCATTGACGCAGAATTGAAAGGAGTGTGGCTCGTCGGCAAAACGGCGAGCCAATTCTATTTATGGGAAAAGCAATTGATTTCATTAAAAAGGTCAGTAAAGACCTGCACATTGAAAAAGACGAACGGGAAACAGAGTCCGAATGGGTCACTCGAGTTGCATATAGTGCATCCATTCAATCTGCCGTAGCTTCTCTGTGTGACACAACGGATACAGGAGAATGTACTGTTTCCGTTCAGGCATTCAAGAACAATTTCAAAAACAACATCCTTGCCTTCGACAGAATTTATCCATTAGAAAAGTGGTTTACGAAAACCATATATCAAATGACCGAGGACGTTTATTCTATCCTCTTAAAGACAGGTATTATGTACCACAAGGCAAACCGCTTATGCAGCTGCAATTACGCTTCTTGTCAGATTGGCAATGTCAGGTTTCTGAGAGGGGATAACCCTCTTAGGCTTACACCTATGAGTGGTGGCGGACAGTATGTTAAGGATACTGTAAACAGCGGCACTTACAGCAGCGCAGAAGAGATGTTCTGTTTGTATGGAATCAACGGTACCAATGGAGAAGACATTACTGTTAAAAAATCAGATTCCTTGGTGTATGTAAGCGTCCCGAAGACTGATACTCAAACCAGAAATATTTTTACGCTGTATTCGTGGGCAACAAGCGATTCTAAGATTCGTGCAATAAGTGTTGATGCGTGGCCTGCTATCGAAAGTATTTTGTGCGATGGCGGGTATCATATTTCGCACATTTTAGATTGACTAATTATGTATTGTGTGGTATAATATAAATACACCAACAAAGAGCATATTTTGAAAGGAGCCTGTTCATGGGCAAGATTGGAAAAGCTGCAAACGCTCTTCGCAGTGAAAATCTGCTTCGTCGTGACGAAGTAGTTACCAACTTTATGGGCGGTGATTCCTATAAGGTAAATCCGCTCGATACGCTTAAGTTAATCACAGCGAGTTCTATTTTTGCAGAGCCTTCCTATTACCGTGACGGCGGGCTTGGCGTAAGAGTGGTTGACGAAAAATACAATGTTCATCCGCTGCTTCGGGATTTTTCCATGTTGAATGATGAAAGCGGGAAGACCACAACCGAAATCATGGAAGATGCTATTGACGCAGCTCTTGACTATGATTTTGACGGTGTGTTAGAATGGGCAAAGGAATTGAGATTGCATTATAATATGCGTCTGAATCCTCAGGTCATTATGGTTCGTGCTGCTGTGCATCCCAAGCGGAAAGAGTATACGGATAGTCATAAAGGAAAATTTGGTGAGGTCGAGCAAATCGTTATGCGTCGCGCTGACGAACCGATGTCTCAAATCGCTTACTACATTTACCTCAATGGTGGTGTAAAAGCAAATATGCCGAGCGTTCTGAAAAGAGCCTTGGCTAAGCGTCTCAGTGCAAGTTCTGCATACGAGGTAAACAAGTACAAGCAGCATGAAATCGGTATGATTGATGCTGTTCGTATTACGCATGCTCACTCTCAGGTATTGGACGAACTGATGCAGACCGGAAAGGTTATCGTGTCAGATGATAAGAAAACTTGGGAAGCCATGCGCTCTGCTGGCACCGATTGGAAGACTATTTTCCATTCCGTGAACATGGGCCATATGGCCCTGCTGCGCAATCTGCGCGGCGTATTCACCGAAGTCAATGATGCTGCGTTCTGTGACGAATACCTCGCTGCGCTCGTAGCAGGCGTTGAAAAAGGAAAACAGTTCCCGTTCCGTTACTACAGCGCATATATGGCGGTAGAAAACAGTTCCTGCAATCACAAGGACAAGATTCTTGATGCGCTCGATGCATGTATCGATATTTCTCTTGCGAATATGCCGAAGCTGAAAGGAAAGACTATGTGTCTTTCTGATAATAGCGGCAGTGCATGGGGAACCATCCCTACCGAATATGGCAGCGTGACCGTTGCTGAAATTGACAACCTTTCTTCTGTTATCACATCCGCTTGCAGCGATGAAGGATATGTCGGAAAGTTTGGCGATAAGCTAAAGGTTTTCGACACCAGAAAGAAAGTCGGCATTCTGGAACAAGCGAAAGCCATTTCTCGTGACCATGGTACAGATGTTGGCATGTCCACGGAAGGCGGCATCTGGGAGTTCTTTAATAATGCCATCCGTAACAAAGAACACTGGGATAACATCTTTATCTACTCCGACCAGCAAGCCGGAACGGGTGGTTTGTATGGTACTCAGGAACAGTGTTTAGCTTATAGCAAGCGAGGGTTTGCGGCCGGAAACGGATGCTTTGGCAGCTACATCAATGTGTTCAAACTCGTTCAGGAATACCGCAAAAAAGTCAATCCCAAGGTCAATGTGTTCAGCATTCAGACTGCAGGGTACAGCAATGTCGTCATTCCGAAATACGCCTACAGAACCAATCTGATGTACGGTTGGACAGGGCGCGAGAGCGTCTTCGCTGATGCCGTCATCAAAGAATGGGATGCTATCGAAGCAAAGCAAAACATCTAATCCATACAGGACCGAAGCGGGAAATCGGATACTTCTATAATAAATGACATGAAATCATTTCCTTAAACTGGGCTGCTGCACTGTGCAGGAGCACTTTCTCTTCCGATTTCGATATTCTCGGTCTTTTTGATGAAAACAATGCTGATGCGGATTGACGGTTACTTCGTCTGATAAACGAGAGGTCGCAGGTTCGAGTCCTGCCGCTCGAAATTTCGAGTGTAGCTCAGTTGGCAGAGCACTATGTATGCCGTCTGTATTATTCTCAGCATTTTGTAAATCCCCGATGTTCATTGCAGCATCGGGGGTTTACTTTTTGCCGTTTTATAATTGACCTTTATGTGTTTATGTGGTATAATATAAATATCAAAAGAATGTTTGCTATCGGAGCATTTCTTTTGCATGTGGCGTTCGCTGCGTTCTGCGTAAGCTTTGTGGTATTGTTCCTCGGTACAATGGTGCTTACTGTCGCAGGATGTGTACAAAGTGAAGCGCTTCACAAATACACACGATAAATAAAGGAGAAAACATTTTGGAACATTACATCGATGTCTATGCTGGTCGTCCCGGTGCAGGTAAAACCATTTATGTTCAGAATGAAATTGAGCATCTTCTCTCTAATCCCAAGAACGTCGTCGTTTGGGTAGGGTTTAAGCTGCCTTCTCGCATCGCGGAAATCAATCCGAAGAACCTGTTCTTCTTTGATTTCTCTCAGGCTTCTCGTGCCATTGGCTTTGCGATGGATACGGTGTATGCCGCAGACGAGGACACCTTCGTGTACCTGTTCTACGACCAGTGCCGTTACGAGATGCTTCCCGGTCGCAGGGACATTCTTGTTGCTGCAGCCAAAGCTGGCGTTCGCATCAGCGTTACGGTTCAGGCATTCCATCAGGTCGATAAAGATGATACAGCTTGGCTTAATAAGTATTGCCAGCCCTTTATCATTAAACATGGCAGAGCACCTCGTCTTGCCACCGAGGATGAAATCAATAATTTTTACCGTTAATTCTCATTGACTATATATGCCTTTTGTGGTATAATATAAGTATACCGTTGAAGGAGGTGATTCCAATGGCTACTGCACGCAAAACTGCTGTAATCTATGTCGAGGTCGGCGCAGATAAGAAGCAGGTAAAACTTGAAGATATCCAGAAGGCTGTTAAGACTGTCGAGGGTACTAAGAACGCTTATGTCAACGCTGCCGACGCCGCAGTGTATTGCGTCGATGCTGACGGCAAGACCACGAAAGTCGAGCTGTAAAACGCTTTTCCATGTCGCCCGCTTAGCGGACGACTCCGTGGGAGTTTAGCTCAGCAGGGAGAGCATCTGCCTTACAAGCAGAGGGTCAGTGGTTCGAGTCCGCTAATTCCCACCAATGGTTTCCAGCTTCCGTAAAAAGCTGGTGGTGGAGCTGATGGGTGACCATCACACAAAACAGTGCATGTGCTGTCAATCACATGCCCTTTATGGGGATGTAAAGGTTTCGATTGGGAACGGAGGTTCCTTCGTCGCGGGTACGGTTCCACTTCACGGGCCACACAAAAAGTAACTGACACTAATCGTTACGCTGCTCCTATTGCTGCTTAACTAAGCAGACGGAGACCAAGACAACGCACCATCTTGCGGGTAAGCGTGTGAGGTTCAAAGATTCGCCAGATATGTACGGTGCAGAATAAAGCCGGAACCGTCAAGAGTCTGTGTACTCCCATGACGTAAACTTGGGGGAGCTTGGTCATTCGTGTCCGCTGCTTTGGTTCGCCGCATGACCCGACAGGCAGTTCAAAATTCTGTCATTCATGCGACTATCGCGTAAGAATCGAATGAATCAATATTTTCAAGACGGGGGTTCGATTCCCCCCATCTCCACCAGAAGATTGTGAACAAAAACTGTTCACCCATAGAATTAACCCATAAAAAATCCGGCAGTGCAAAAGCTGCCACCATGCTCCCGTAGCTCAGTTGGTTAGAGCATCTGACTGTTAATCAGAGGGTCGTCCGTTCGAGCCGGACCGGAAGCGCCATTTTGCTGCGAAAGCAGCTACTTGTGTCTGTAGCTCAGCTGGATAGAGCAATTGCCTTCTAAGCAATGGGTCGGGGGTTCAAGTCCCTTCAGATGCGCCAGCGGTGTTCTGCCGCATTGACTGCCATGTATCTCGGACGGGTATTTGGCAGTGTCACGCCGAGAACGTGACAATCCATAAGTGTGGACCTCTTAAACTACACCACGAAGATAACGACCTGTTCCACACGCCTCATTCGTGTTTGCACCTCCTTAATAGCATCACACAGACAGCGATTAAATCCGAATGAGTTCACAACGATTACAGGCGTTGTCAAACCGAAAATTGTGCCGAGTGGCGAAAACGGTTGCGGCACTGGGGCCGAAAGGCCCCTTCTTGTATGGCTTGGTGTCCGAGTGGCTGATGGAGCCAGTCTTGAAAACTGGAAATCGGAGACGGTTCGTGGGTTCGAATCCCACCCAAGTCGCCAAAAAGGAGACTCCTATGAATTTCGTGCTATTCTTTTCCATTCTGCTTGTTGTGGTAATTGTTCTGTTCTGTGTCGCGATTGCTGTTGCGTGTGTTCAGGTGGCAGCGTTCGACAAGGACGAATATTATCGGCCGAAAAAATCTGAAGAGAACCAAAAGGAGAACAAGGGATGAAAGTAACATCTGCATACGCAAACAAACTGATTCGCGGGTATCGTGAGGAATTGGCTGCTCTTATTTCCAGTGAGAAAGATACCTGCACGACCATTTACGGTGCCAGCGAAACACCGATTGAGACGGGTTACGATTTCTCGTCCACGCAGGCTGAAATGGATGCTCTGAACGACAAAATTGCCAAACTGCGTCATGGCATCAACGTTTTTAACACGACCACGAAGCTGGAAGGATTCGATTTCACGGTCGATGAGTCCCTCGTTCGCATGGCAATGCTGACCGAGAAGAAAAATCGCCTTTCCAGAATGAAGGGTGTACGTGAACTCGTCCGAAACAGCGTTTACCGTTCTGAACCCGAGTTCACTAAGCGCAACTATGATGCAACGCTGGTCGAAGCCGAGTACCGCAAGACTTCTGATGAACTCGTTCGTCTTCAAATGGCTCTTGATAAAGCGAACATGTCCATCGAGTTCGATGTAGACATCTAAATCTTATTCCACACTCACTGACTCTCTTCACAAGAAGAATTACATTAGCGTGCTAAAAGGCGATGTTATTGTAAATTGTCAATGTCTTTTATTTGTTTTGTTGTTCTGTAAGGGTAAATGGTTAGGTTTATGCCTTGTCGTCTAAAAAACGATATTTGACATTCTATTTCGTCAGTGGATGAAAAACTTCTTCTTTGCAACAACAGAGGAGTGAGCAGGGAAGTATGGTTATACCTGCTTTTATCATGAATATTGCCGATGCGGGAAAACGGCTACTTCGTAATAAAGGATTGCTGTTCCGTTTCCGTTGTTCTCAGCAATTTTCAGCTCACAGAAGACGAGTTCTGCTTTCTTCTGTGGGCTGATTTTTTTGGTTCGTATGTGTTTTGTTTTGTATGGTATCTTCCATGTAAATCTTTTCACCCAAAAATCAAATCAGTGGAGGGCATGTGAATATGATATTTCTTGTTTGGCTCGTGTTGTGCTATTTTGTGTGGCCCACCGTAGAGATTCTCGTAACTGGCAGCCGTACCGTTAGTACAACAGATGACTGGATGTCGCTCTTCTTCCTGTTGGCAATGTATTGGTGCTACAAGGTTGGAAAATGCGAATCCGATACGCATAATTCAGAAAATTAAAAAATAGCAAATTTGTTGTTGACTATACAGCATTTCGGTGGTATAATATAAGTATGAGGCAAGGAACTTGTACCGTGCCCTTAAATTAAACAAAAACCAAATGGAGAACACATCATGTCTATACAGTGTTTGCAGAATCTTAATAAACAAAACAAGTGGAACTGCTTATGGGTTCTGCTCGGCTTTGTGCTGTCTGCAATCGCTCTTGCCTATGTGGTGAGTAGACATGAAAGTTCTGCGGGTAAAACCGCATAATCCAGCTTTCATTGTAAGCGCCTGTCAGACAGTATCGTCTGATGGGCGCTTTTGTTTTGCGTTCTTTCGCATTTTCGTTCACCCTCATTCTTAAATGTGAATGTTTTGTATAGAGTCGTAGCCAAACGGTAAGGCACGGGACTTTGACTCCCGCATTCGCGAGTTCGACCCTCGCCGACTCTACCATGCGAGTGTGAACAAAAACTGTTCACCCGTGAAATCGACCCATAGAAAATCCGGCAGCGTGAAAGCTGCCACCATGCTCCCGTAGCTCAGTTGGTTAGAGCATCTGACTGTTAATCAGAGGGTCGTCCGTTCGAGCCGGACCGGAAGCGCCATTTGCCGAATTAACTCAGTTGGTTAGAGTAGCTGACTCTTAATCAGAATGTCCGGGGTTCGAGTCCCCGATTCGGCACCATAAGGGCCATTAGCTCAACTGGCAGAGCGGGCGGCTCATAACCGCTTGGCTGGTGGTTCAATCCCACCATGGCCCACCAAAATTTTGATGCAAAGCGTGTCGGCATCAAAATAATCAATCTGCATTCCCGAGCACAATGTGGTAGACGCGCAACAAGTGCTTGTAACTCAATTGGCAGAGTAGCCGACTTTTAATCGGCAGGTTCGGGGTTCAAGTCCCCGCAAGCGCACCAAACGTTTGGCAGTTCGTAAAACTGTCACAATATGCTCCTGTGGTGGAATTGGCAGACACGACACACTCAAAATGTGTTTTTCTATGGGTTCGAGTCCCATCGGGAGTACCACGTCTTGCAGTACGATAACTGCTATTCATGGGTTGTTAGCTCAGTCGGTAGAGCAGCGGACTGTTAATCCGCGTGTCGCAGGTTCAAGCCCTGTACAACCCGCCATATGTCCAAGTGGCGGAATGGCATACGCGCTGGTCTAAGGAACCAGTTTTTCTGTGGGTTCAAATCCCACCTTGGATACCAACGGCAGCATAAAAACTGCCATATATGCTCTTGTGGTGAAATTGGCAGACACGACACATTCAGGATGTGTATTTTGCGGGTTCGAGTCCCGCCGAGAGTACCAGCGTTCGGCAATACGATAATTTGCCATCATATGCTTCAGTGGCGGAATCGGCAGACGCCCCAGACTTAAAATCTGGTGTCAGAGATGGCGTACGGGTTCAATTCCCGTCTGAAGCACCATGTAGGGGTGTAGCTCAATTGGTAGAGCAACGGTCTCCAAAACCGCGTTGTGTGTGTTCAAATCGCATCACCCCTGCCATATGCGAATGGTCCCGGACGGTTAGGGTACGGACTGCAAATCCGTCAAAAGCTGGTTCGACTCCAGTCGTTCGCTCCAAAAGCGCTCTTTGCATTTCAACGCAAGGGCGTTTCCTGTTTTTTGTGCGTCTTAGATTGAGATTGGTGCAGAAACGGTTGAATTTAAGTGTGTGTTATTGTATTATATAATAAAATATAAAAATAAATTGGATGATTCGATTTTATTATAGGAAGTAGGCGGAGTAGATTTATGACTGTTTTTTTTATGCTGTTATATGCTTTTTGGAAATTGATGACGTATCCTTTTACGCCTTTGGCTCATTTTGTGTTTAAAAAAGAAAAAGATGAAAAAAAACGAAAAACAAGAGAATCTGTTTTTCTGTTAATTTGTTTAATTGTTGGATATATTATTTTTAAGTCTCCCGATATGGTACATACATATATTATGGAGAATTATGAATACTCTGAATTTTGGATGAACTTTTATAAGAATTATAATTTGATTGTTCATCTTTGTGCTTTGGCTTATACTGTTGTTTTGGTGGTAGGACCAATTCGCTTTTTCTTTTTCACAGGCAACCATAAAGCTCTTACTCGTGATGATATTCAAGAACTAAATGAGGCAAGAAGAAAAAATGCCGAAAAGGATAAAGCTTACTGGAATGGCTATTGGGATGGTTTCGTAGGATGATACGCAAGCACCCATGCAGCGTAAATTTCACAGTTGATTTCTCAGAGGTGAAATACAATGTACTTGTATAAAGATGATATCTGCATCATTCCAGATAAAATCAAGCGTATGAGTGAGGATGAGCTCAAAGCAGAAATCGCTCGTATCAAACAAAGCTCAACACCAAAAAAAAGCTCTATCTCCATTACATTACCGTATCATACTGAATAAACACTTTTCCTGCTGCCGATATCCATTGCAGCAGGATTTTATAATTGTACAGTACAAAAAAGCCCCGTAAAACATCCAAATTTGGATATAGTCTTACGGGGCTTCATTGTTTCAATAGCTATGCCGCCATCTTTTCGTTAATGTGGCTTCCAGTCGATTAGCGTTCTAAGAACATCAGAAGCCGGTATGCTTTTGTAACAACACATTCTATCAAAAGCAACTATCATCATTTTTTCGTATTCAGGTAAAGCCATGTTAATAGGAATGGTGATGGCAAGAGAACTGTCCGGCGCTTTTAGTACAACCACTCCTTTTATTTCTTTTTGCTTTTCTGTTTCTTCCCAACCAGTTGAGAGAAGATAATCATAGAGTGCATAAGAGTTTACTGTGCAACAATCATACGGAGCGTCATTGACACCACCAAGCATCAGATAGGCTCGTCTGTATTTTTTGGTTCTTGATATGTCTTTTTCGGTAAGAGGTTGCGGAAGTCTTTTTGTATCCATGTTGCTGCGCAGGTCAGATAATTTGACCTTGACGGCAGTACGATTCTGCTGGATACGCCAAAGATACTCAGCATAAGACATGCCTTTTCTGTGCGTTAAGACGTCTACGGCATCTGCAACCTCCTTCGGGAACTCCGCTCTGATATCTTCTATGGTGACGGAGGTATCTTCTACCGTATCATGCAGGAACGCGACGGCTTTTGCTATCGGGTCACCTATTATACCATTTGCTACAACAGCGACATGGGCTTCGAAATAATCTTTCCCAGCCTTGTCCTTTTGCCCTGCATGAGCCTTGATTGCAAGCCGTTCAGCTTTATCAACCATCTCTGCAAGTTCTTGCTTTGTCATCTTCATCTCCTAATTTATATGTCTTAACTCATTTTCTGTATCATGACTTTCTAAAAGTTAAACTGCAAAATTCAAGTTAAGAACCAAAGTGGTGTCACAGTTCCAAAGAACCGACGCATAGCTGTGCAGTCGGAAGAAGCTGAATTGAAACAGGAAGACGGAAGTACGTAGGGTCTACATCTTTCATACCAAACCGTGTTCTATCCAAAGCATCTGCGTCCTTAAGAATATTATAAAGAAGTTTCACTTTTTCTTCGGCCTTAAACCCAAGCGATTTCATAGCTTGCATGGAAATGTTGTCATCAATACAATGATATTGTACCAAGAAACTGGTAATCGCATCGGGAGCTGAGACCTCTTTCTCGTAAATCTTTGCAGATGCCGCACCATGCAGGTCATCGACATCCTCGTTTATTCGTCCAACATCGTGATACAATATTGCATCACAGAGCCGCTTTAAGTCTTTCTGTGTGAGTTTATATTCTCCTACATAAACTACCATAAGCGCATCAAAAAGAACTCTTAACGTATGTGTCGCGTCATGGTCACTACTGTTATTATCCATGTAAACCCTTTTTATCTTTCTTCTATAAGTTTGATACAGGGAATCAAAAGCGCTATAATAATGACCGACACTGTCAATTCCATAGAGGACTTGTATCTTTTCATTTTTTATAGAAGAGGGAGAAACAATTACTTCTTTTTCTGCGTCAGGGAAGTATTCGATGATAGCAGACTTAGGTATTGTTGCAGTGATGATACGGCTGTCTTTGGGTGACGGGAAACGGCATGCAAAGAATGTTGCTATTTGTAAGCTGGTTGTCCAAGAAAAGGTATTCGTATAAGGGGTCGAATCATCGCCCTCGCCGCGACAAATTGTTACAACATCCGGCAAAGCCTTGGTTTTCTCTGCGGTTTTATTCTTTGCTTTCTTTGATTTTTTAGCAACGACTTTCTCAAAGTCCTCCAAGTCCAAATGCGCAAATCCGTAATCTTTATATTTATAGAAAGAAAAGAAAAAATCATATAATGCAGCAGACGGTTTTGTCCGTTTCACATAAGCTGCCAACACCGACATACTCAAACCATCACTAAGGCTATTTATATAACAGGAAAGCTTGTTTTTGTCGAGTGTTTTGATATTTGCTACAGTAGCTAGAACTCTTTTTTGAAATTCCTCATCCGATTCTTTGACGGCTAATCTTTTGTTACCGTATATTTGAAGATTCAGAACAATGGGCATTTCGAAGTCAAGTTCTCCATAATATAAGGTGTCAAAAAGATTATCAGAAAAATAAATATTCTCAATAGGGAGCAGCGGATATTTTTCAGAGAACTCTTTAGCGGTGATGCCAACACTATATCCATTTTGAGCATACCGTTTCATATCCGTTCTGGTTTGAACCTTAGTCAACGGTACCAATGAATCCAATGATGCTTGGTTGCTCCGTCTTAGAATTTCTGCAACATCCATTTTGATTTCTCCATTTCACTCTTTTCTCATATTATACCACAAAAATGCGGGAAAGTAAAATTGACCAACGGCAGAAAATGTGGTATAATATAAATAGAAAAATCAGCTATGCGAGGAGCCTCTCATGACATATATTTGCTGCGTTGACGATTACGCAAGTCTTTCTTTTAATAAAAGAAGAAATAGTTCTGACCGTTTCGTTATCGAAGACATCATCAATACGGTAGGGGAAGCTCCGCTGCGAGTTGATACCTATACAGCTAAGCTGTTTCGAGATAAACAAGTTCCGTCATTGATTGTTGATGACGATTGTCTTGAAAACGCAAAAGACGGTGAATTTGTCTTTGTGGAGAGACAGAACCCGTCTGCATATCTAAAAGCGGGTGACCAGCTTATTCTATATCATTGGAATAGGCATTATCCATCAGATAACAGGTTGAATCTGACCGGCTGGAATGCACTTGAAATAACGACAGGAGAGTTTGCGGGTTACAGCCACGAAAAGATAACAAAGACAAAAGTTGTTTTGCAAGACAAAGTTGAATAAAGTCCTTCCGAATTATTCCAAAAACATATAAGAAAGCGAGAGTGATTTTGTGGTTGTTCAGTTTACTGTCAGGCATTATGATTTTTTAAATCATGTTTTTAAGGTCATGAAATCCTTTTATAATAATAACTATACTGACATTTGCTTCGAAATCGGAAAGACCTATGGCGCACCTGAGGAAGATATTAAAAAGGCAATCGGCATTTTCGATTCGTTGCCTATTACAGCACCCGTTCCTGCAATGGTGAATAACATTGTATTCATCTCTCGAAAGGTAATGCTAAACAAAGCAGACGTCACTCAGAAACCGTACGCCTATGAAGTCGACCTTGAAGAAAAAGAATGGCGAATCGTTTCTACCGTTTTGGACACCTATTCAAGATTGCTTATGGGGCAGTTTTTCGTAATTTATGAACAGTTGGATATTCCAGATAACGGAGTCGAATCCAATTACGACCTCGTTCTGAAAGCAAACCATGATGCTCGTTGGAATGGCGTAGGTGTTGCACAAACGCGGGATTTGTTGATTCCAAAACTGAAAGAAATGCGTCTTGGCTGGAATGGGAATTTCGGCATCGCAAATGCTGATAATGCCTATAACAGCAAACTCGCATATGAGATGGTTAAAGTTCTGGAAAGCTGCAGCCGTTACGAGTGCGGTATGTTAAAGGTCACAGACGAACCGTTGATTAAGATTGTTGGAGGGCCTAAAATAGTGGCATTCTGATATTGCGGTTTGCTGCAAAGTTAATACAATATAGATATACGACAAATAGAATGTATTTAGTTCTTTTGAGCCATTCTAAATACGTCGTATTTGAATGCGCTGCGTGAAATAAAAACGCAGCGCTTTTTTTGTATCAACGTTTAAAACGAAAGGAGACGCTAATATGCGTATTATCAAACGTTCCGGCGAAGAGCAGGAGTTTAACCCCAAGAAAATCAGTGTTGCGATTGGGAAAGCCAATGGCAGCGTAACAAAAGACAAGCAGTTCCCGGAAAACTATATTCCGGCCTATACCGCACAGGCTGTAGCTGCCTGCGAAAACCTTGGTCACACGCCTACCGTTCAGGAAGTTCAGGATATCGTTGAAGATGTTCTGATGGACAGTGGATGTCATGAGGTGGCTCGTGCTTATATCAAGTATCGGTATACGCATGATGCCATGCGCCAACATAATACCACCGATGACAGAATCCTGTCTTTGATTGAGTACAGGAACGAAGAGGTCAAGCAGGAGAATTCCAATAAGAATCCTCAGGTCGTTTCTGTTCAGCGAGATTATATGGCAGGTGAGGTAAGTAAAGACCTTACCATGCGTATGCTTTTGCCGAAAGATATCGTCGAGGCTCACAACGCGGGTATTATCCATTTCCACGATGCTGATTACTATGCCCAACATATGCACAACTGCGACCTGCTCAACCTCGATGACATGTTGCAGAACGGCACGGTGATTTCCGGCACTCTGATTGAGCGTCCACATCGCTTCTCTACTGCTTGCAATATCGCTACGCAGATTATTGCGCAGGTTGCATCTTGCCAGTACGGCGGTCAGAGTATCAGCCTTACTCACCTTGCCAAATTTGTTGATGTAAGCCGTAAAGCAATCGGCAAAGAGGTTGACAAAGAAAATGCTGAGCTGCATCTGAATTTGACAGAGTATCAGCGCAACGAAATTGTTAACAGCCGCCTTCGTAAAGAAGTGCGTTCCGGCATTCAGACGATTCAGTATCAGGTCATTACTCTTATGACCACCAACGGACAGGCTCCGTTCATCACTGTATTCATGTATTTGAATGAAGCAGGGAAGGATGAGGTTCTGAAGCACGACCTTGCTATGTGTATCGAGGAGATGCTTTGCCAGCGCTACGAGGGCGTTAAGAACGAAACCGGTGTCTACATCACTCCCGCATTCCCGAAACTGATTTATGTGTTGGAGGATGATAACATCAAAGAAGGACAGCCTTACTACTATCTTACAAAGATGGCCGCAAAATGTACTGCACGTCGCATGGTTCCTGATTATATCAGCGAAAAGAAAATGCGCGAGTACAAGCTGTCCAAAGGTGAGACAGAAGGAAACGGCGATGTGTATACCTGCATGGGCTGCAGAAGCTTCCTGACCCCTGACCGTACCGGTAATGGCTGGGATAACATTGCAAACGCCAAAAATTATGACGGTAAGCCGAAATACTATGGTCGTTTCAATCAGGGTGTTGTCACAATCAATCTCGTTGACGTTGCGCTTTCCGCAAACAAGGACGAAGATGCTTTCTGGCGTATCTTTGATGAGCGCTTGGATTTGTGCCATCGTGCATTGCAGTGCCGTCATAAGCGTCTGAAGGGTACACTCTCCGATGTAGCTCCTATTCTGTGGCAGTATGGTGCGTTGGCTCGCCTTAAAAAGGGTGAGACTATTGACAAGCTGCTCTACAACGGCTATTCTACTATTAGCCTTGGTTACGCAGGTCTGTACGAGTGCTGCATGGCAATGTACGGCAAGAGCCACACTGACCCTGCCGTGAAGCCTTTTGCCTTGAAGGTTATGCAGCATATGAACGACAAGTGCAATGAGTGGAAGGCAGCCGAAAACATCGACTACTCTCTCTATGGCACGCCGCTGGAGTCCACGACCTACAAATTCGCCAAGTGCTTGCAGAAGCGCTTCGGTATCATCAAGGATGTTACCGACCATGAATACATCACCAACTCCTACCACGTCAATGTGCGGGAGAAGATTGATGCGTTTAGCAAGCTGGCTTTTGAGAGCGAATTCCAGCGCCTGTCTCCGGGCGGTGCTATCAGCTATGTTGAGGTTCCTAACATGCAGGATAACCTTGAGGCTGTTATCGCTGTCATGCAGTTCATCTACGACCACATCATGTATGCAGAGCTGAACACTAAGAGTGACTACTGTCAGGTCTGTGGTTACGATGGAGAAATCCAGATTGTAAAGGACAACGGAAAACTCGTTTGGGAGTGTCCTCGTTGCCACAACCGTGACCAGCACAAGATGAATGTCGCCCGCCGCACCTGCGGCTATATTGGAACGCAGTATTGGAACCAGGGGCGTACGCAGGAAATTGCCGAGCGTGTAATGCACCTTTAACAACCGTAGGTTGTAATTTTAACTACTACAACCAAAAATAGCCGCGATTTAGTCATAGCAAACTAAATTCGCAATATTGTTTTTTCGCGTCTAATCGTTAAATTGCCGCCTCTGCACAAACGCAGGGGCGGTTCTTTTTTGCGCAAAAAGCAATTAAATTATAAGCCATTTATTGTCATGAATGGAATTTTCTGGCATTTTCTACAATTATATCGTTAATAAAGGAAAAGTGCGTGTCAAGAAATTTGCAGAAATCTACAACTATATCGTAAATAAAGAAAAAATGTATGTCAAAAACGAGCGAAAATCTACAACTATATATGAAATATAACAACATACCTGAAATAAAAAAAACAGGTACGTCAAAGGATTTACCTGCCTCGAGACAGAAACTATTGCGTTTTGCTGCAAGGTGAATATACTTGAGAAAACAATATAAAAGGAAGTGTACATATGGCAATAAAAGCACCTATCGAGCTCTACAGACGCAGTATACCAGAAGGTCTAAAGACCAAAGACCTGTTTTTTGTGGCTTTGCAGGATAAACTTACCGTCATAAAACCGAAAGAACTCAATAAAAACGGAATCAAGATAGTCGGCTATGTTGATGTTGAACAGGGCGACTTTACCGGCATTCAAAAAAATTGTATTTATCTTGGGAAAGGCAATGATAGAATACCTTTTGATGTCTACAACAAAAATGGTCTCAAAATTGTAGGCTATATTCCTGTCGAAGGAGAAAACGCATATATTGCTGTTGTTAAACCCATGAGTCCTGTCTTCGTTATCTTGTTCGGTACTTTGGTTGCTGTTTTTCTCATTGCGTTAATTGCTCTCGCTCTCAGTCATAAGTATGTGATGCCTATAAGCGAAACCAATACTGCTGTTGCGAGTAGTGCATCTTTGGTAGAAAACATCGATATGCAGGCAACGCCTGAAGAAGCTAATTGATTTCCAAACTGAGCCACTTGTGAATAGCTATTGCATTTTGCTGCAAAGTTGATATGCTATAAGCATACTAAAAGTAAAACTGAATCACGCGAAAATCTAAGTCGATACGAAAGTCGCCATTTTTTTGATGGCGGCTTTTTTATTTGTAAAAATGGAGGGCAAAAGTATGAAAGTCATGAACACTGTGGACTATCTCAACACTACCGAGAAGAAGGCTCCTGCTACCAGCAACGACATGTTCGCCTTGCTGATGCAGATGGCAAGCCTTTCACCTCGTCCTATCGCGAAGTGCGATGATGGATTCAGCCTGTCCATTCAGGCATCCTCTGCACATCACTGCGAGAAGGGCGAAAATGGCGTCTACAAGTCTGTCGAACTCGGTTGTCTTTCTTCTCCGGAAGAAAGCCTCTCTGAGTACGAAGACTGGGACGATTCTTCGACGTATGGCTACGTGCCTGTTGAGGTTGTCGATGCTATCATCGCAAAACACGGCGGGATAATCTTGCCGGACTAATCCGTTATCATAAAAATATATTAAAAAAGGAGATATTATATGTAGAGATTTAATAAGTTTTTGAGAAGAAATAAGAATTTTGAGGCAGCAAAACGTATCGCTTAGTTGCTTGGAAAAGGCTTTGGGGGAATGAAAACAATATCAGCAGGGTTATTGACTGTTTTGCTCACAAGCAATATAGCGGCCGTAGAAATTAACCCATGGTTAGCTGCTGGTATTATCATAGCTTTTATTGCAGCAAGGGCTATTGCGTATATCGCAGAGTTTTTGCGATTTAAAAGTTATAAAAAACGCAGGGCTATTGCTGTAATTGATGCTTTCATAGAAAGCTATAATGCAAGCAGCATCAATGATATTGTAAAAGATGTCATTGGAAAAATTCCCGAAGTTTTTAGGAAGTAAAAATAAAAAGACATTGGACTTTGTGACAGGAAGTCCGATGCCTTTTATAGTAAATTCAGAAAAAACGGAGGATTTATGATTCGTTTTAAAAAAGATATTCGTCCATACAATTGCTTTAGCAATTTTTATCCTTGCACCGTCGTCGTTGATGGAATGCAATTTAGGAGTGCAGAAGCTGCGTTTCAGGCACAAAAAGTTCCTTTAGAAAAGCGCCGTGATTTCATCTTCTGTACGCCGTCTGCTGCAAAACATCTCGGCCGCCATGTTCCATTGCCTGCCGATTGGGACGATGTCCGGGATGAAGCCATGCACAAAGTTGTTTATGCCAAGTTTTCTAAGAACGAGAACCTTCGGCAAATTCTATTGTCCACCGAAGACGAAGAACTTGTCGAAGATACTACCGGATGGCACGATAACATCTGGGGCGACTGTTCGTGTCCTAAGTGCCAGTACATCAAGGGACATAACAAGCTCGGCAAAATCCTGATGCAGGTGCGAGACGAAATTAAAACAGGTAAAATGCAGCATCCATAAAAACATCTTGCCGTCTGCTGCAAAGTAGTTATACTGAAGTCATCTAAAAAATAAAAAGCAATAAGCATTCAAAATCGATATACCGCTATCTCACACGAGATGGCGGTATTTTTGCTTTAGAAAGGATGTGTTTTCGCTGTAATTCATACTACACCAAGACAACCCAAAAGTAGATATAACCGTCAGACAGCAATAGTTGTCTGGGAATCAACAACAGTATAAGCCCCAATGCTGCTTATGCGTAATTTTGCGAAAGGAAGTAGAGAAAAATGTTTGCCGATATTGATGCCTCTAGCATCGTAAGTCTCATTGGTAAACCTGTCTGGGTATTCACTGAGGCTCGTAAATTCAATAGGAATGGTCGTATTTATACGGCATCTAATGTACGCAACGCCATTTATAAAGGAAGTATCCAAACGATACAGATTGAAACCGTACCTGTTTCGCAGGGCCCTTCTAAAGGATGGTTTCCTGCATGCTTTGCCAATGTTGCCGTTTCGATTCCTGATGAAAATGGAGTTAGCAAATATAGCCTTTATCTCGAACGGCAGCTTCTTAATGTTACTGTTTTTGAAACAGAAGAAGAAGCTAAACGAGAGATGGATGTTTTTGCTTCTCTCAATAGTACCTATACCGCCACTGAGATGCAGCTGCGGAATTCAAAGAAAAACCTTTCCCTGTTCAAACAATTAGAGGAGAAATCGTCTTTGTGGAATCCAACCACCGATTTTGGTTCTTCTTTCCTACAATCTGACTATGAGGCTCTCTTAATTGACTGTGAGAAAATCATGGAAACGAAAGACGCCCTCAAGTGGATTTCTTCCAGTTTCCATATTCCGGAAGAAAAAATCACAATTTTGTTTGATACGGAATGCTTTGAGAAGAACTGCTTCGGAACATACCGTGTCAAAAGCCGTGAAATCCGATTTCCTTTGTACGATTCCCCAACTCGAAACTATGTCCACTTTGGCGTAGATGACAACGGGCGAATGGTTCATAAAGAAATCATCAACGGAGAAATCAAACCTTATAACACCTAAAGGAGAAATAACAATGGATAATAATGCTCCCGTTATCGACACCAAAAAGAACGCTGCCAAGTTTTACAAGGTCGTTGAAACGTACATCAAGCGTGACGGCATCAATGACCTCATGGATTGGCTCGGTTCTACCGATTTTTTTGAAGCTCCCGCCTCCACCAGATTTCATGGTTCCTATGAAGGTGGTTTGTGTCAGCACAGCCTGAATGTCGGGAAGTGGCTGAACAAATTGGCAGAAGGGCTTTACCCCGGTCAGTATACGAAGGAAACGCTCACGCTTGTTGCATTGTTCCATGATGTCTGCAAGGCAAACTGCTACAAGACCAGTACCCGTAACGTAAAGAACGAACAGACTGGTCAGTGGGAGAAAGTTCCTTTCTTTGCATGGGAAGAAGTGCTCCCGTTTGGCGGCCACGGCAGTAAGTCGATGCATCTCGTTGAGAAGTTTGTAAAGCTGACCGACGAAGAGGCTTCTGCTATCAACTGTCATATGGGTTTTGCCAACCTGATGAGCAGTGATGTTGGCGGCATTTCCAGTGCCTTCACTTACAGTCCGCTCGTGTTTCTTACCCATGTGGCAGATATGTTTGCCACTTACATCGATAAGTGCTGAGAGGAGAACATATTTATGAAAATCAAACCTTGTCCTAAATGCGGTTGCTGCGAATATCTTGCAACCGCTCATGTGACGCAGACTTGGCTCATCAATCAGGATGGTGACTTCGTGGAATCTAAAACCGAGTGTGACGAAGTTTTGCACGCTCCTGACCCTGATGACATCTTTACCTGTTCGAATTGTGGGGAAGAAATCCCTCGCGATTTGATTACTCAGTAAGAAGGGAAATAACATGGATAAAAATGGTCGTGCAGTTAAACTCGCTAAGGATACACTTGATGAAATCGGCAATTTCGGCTTCGATAATGAGGCTTACGCCGAGACTATCTGCCGGGGACATCGTACCCTGCAGCAAAACTGGATGCGTATGTCTTTGAAGACTATTGCTAAGATGGCCGAAGCAGGAGACAAAGGTCTGTACGATGACCGCAACGAAAGTGCCGTAAAGATGGCACAGAAGATTCGCGATGCCATCGGCGACGATGTTCTTCCTTACATTTGATTTCACTGCAAGCGCTCGGCCCATTAGGGTCGGGCGTTTGCTTTTTGCTGCAAAGTAGATATACTGTGAGTATCCAAAAAATAAAAATTACTACGAATTAGAAATCGATGTGTCGCTATCTCTGATGAGGTGGCGACATATTTTTATGTAAAAAAGGAGCGTAAAATATGTCTACTAATAATCGCGAGTTTGATTTCTTTGCTCTCATGGCAAGTCTGGAAGCTCATATGCTTAAGGACCCTAATGTTCGTGATGCATCTCCCAGTGAAGCCTTGGAGAACTATTTTTCTCGCAAAGGTAAACGCAGTCAGCGCCGCAAGAATGCGTTCCGTGCGCAGCGTCATCGTCGTAATGTGATGGCAGAAAAGTTCGACACCGCATCAAAAAGCGATGGTATTCTGCGCAAGACGTACAAGGACGGCTACGCAAAATTTGAAAGTTCTCACGGTCGTGTGAAGAAGGAAGATAAGAGCAACAGTTATCACTGCAAGCATCCTCTCGAGCGTCGCCGTATTGAAGCCGCGAATAGCAAGTTGGCGGATTATATGCAGTCTGATATTTGCCTTGACCTCTATGATTCTGTTTTCGATGACGATGATGACTACGATACCTATATGGGACAGCTTTTTTATGACAATCTTGTCTATTTCCTTTGTGAAGAAAGTGGATGGTCTGAGGAAGATTTGCAGGGTATCGGCATCGTTGAGATGATGGATATTGCTTATGAGCTTGGCGCAGGAGAAAAGCTCGGTATCAACAAGAGAACTTTTGCTGTTCCGTGCAATGTGCGGGCTTATGATGGGCATATTTCTGTCGAGTGGATGTATGACCGTCTTAGTAGCAAGGCAAAAAAGCTTTTGGATGTTTGCCGCTCCTATATTTATGATGATAACACGGACTGGGATTATTCCTTGGATTTTAATTGTTAATTTGAAAGGAGAATAAAATGATTCACGAATATCAGTTCAGTATCGACTCTATCGATGCTGCCAACAAAGCAACGCATACCACCTATGCAGAAGACAGTATCTGCAACGGTCTTGCGAAAGGTCGTCGTATGCTTGATAAACTGTTTAAGGACGGTGCCCTCACTGCAGAACTGTGGCTCATGGGCGACCCCGCAGATGGTCGGCGGTCTTCGTTGAAGGCATTTTTCGACAGAGGAGACAACAAAGTACGCAAGGTGGAATGTTGAAAGTATTTTCACTGAAATTCTATTCAACATAATTTGACGTTCAAGGAGGATACAATTGGAAAATAATGGTTCTGTGACTATTGCAGTAAATGACTTTATCCATTCGCTTTACGCATACAAGAACATTTCTTTGTATGATGCGAATCATGTTTTTGATGAAGAAAAATCTGTTCGCTGGAATAGGGAAGAAGTCGAACGACTAAACAACTCTTACGACAGCAGGCTTAGCGAAGCCTATACACAGGCTCGTTCGGAAGCTGCTGCTTTAAGCGCTCGTATTGCAACTGGCAACAATAGCGAAAAAACTCTTTCGCAGACTGCACAAGATATTATTCAGGACGATTTGCTCGATGAGCTTTTGAAAATCACTGATGATTTGAGTAGTAGCGATAATTCCTTAGAGCGACGCACTTACGCCATCGTTAATAAGTATTTGCAATTCGTTAAATTGATACTTGCTATCGAGGATAAGAATAAGCAGGAGCAAACCATTTCCGGCGAAAAGTGGCTGGACATTCGCACTCCATTCTCTTTTCATCATAAAGATGTACTGTATTCGAATATTTTTACCGCTATCGCAGCAGTAAAATACGGTATATCTTTCGGCGAAGATACATCTGGTATCGAAAGTACAGCCACGGCAGCAAAGACGAATGCCTATATCCGCAAGAATAAGCTCAAACAAGTTGAGGATTGGGACAAGCAGCGCGAGGAACAAATCACGGCAATTTTCGGTTCTGCTTTAGGCGAAGGTCTTTATGAAGAACTTCTGGCAACAGATAAGAAGAAAATCCTTGCCGCTGATAAGAATATCGGCGAATACGGTTCCATTCTCATGGCGATTCGAGAGAAAGCGCAGGAATCAATGATTGCAGATTTTCTGTCAAAGCAAGACCCAACCAAGCTGAAAAAATAAATCTTTCGCAAAACACCTCTTGTTATTTGCTGCAAAGTAAATACACTATATGTATTAAGATAAATAAAACACAGCATTCATAATGCTTCAAAATTTGTCTTAATACGTGAAAACGGCTATCGCTCTTTGAGTGGTAGCCGCTTTTTTTGTTTATGGTTTGTTGCTAAAGCAACGAGCCTCCATTAAATAAAAAGTGAGGAAAAAAGAATGAGCAAGAAAATCAAGAGCATCAAGACGAAGAATGTCAAGTCCACCTCTGCTTCCGTTGCGACCAACGCTACGCCCAACTTCTCCATCAACAGCAAACGCGAGATTCTTCCTATCTCCACGACCTCAAAGGGACTTTACAGCATGGGTAGAACCAACTGCTTTACAATGAAGAAGCTCGATGAGTTTATTACGAACTCGATTGAGGCTCGCCGAGATGACAAGACCGTTCCCATCATCCGCGTTGTCGCCGACTACTCCACTACTTTCAGACTGTGGGAACTTGCCGTTGTTGACTACAACACTTGCGGTATGACAAAGAAGGAGCTTTTTTCGAACTACTTCTGCGTTGGCGGCGAGAGCGGGGAAGGTGAAGGTCATATCGCCGGATTTGGCAGCACCGCAATCTTTACACTGACCCGTGGTACGCATCCGTTTTTCGTTGCATCTCAGAGCCATCTCTCCAACGACGCCTATTGCGTTAATGGAGGCTTGCAGGACGACCCTGTTACGCATCAGGCATACACCTACATTGAACCGTGCAAGATGGAGGATTTCCTGCCTGAAAGCCTGAAGAACAAGAAGTACGGTACGCCCAATACCATTGTTCGTGTATGCGTCGATGAGGAGACCATCCGTGATATGCTGCCGAATCAGAAGGGTTATAATCGCGAGACTATGCCGATTGACCCTCAGACCATTCGTCTTGCATTTGCACAGCACATCTCTGTTGTGTATCGCGAGAAAATTTGTGGCCCCAACCCGATGGCATACATCTATGTTCAGGACTTGGAGTTCCGCAAGACCAGCAGCCGACTCGACCTTTCCCTTGAAGATGATAAGACGAAATGGACCCGTCCTATCAAGGCATTTGATATGGATGCGGCCATTGCTGCCACCTCTGCGCAGAAGGCAAACTATTCCGGCACTGTTGTGTGCGGCAACGACTCCGTAAAGTACATCTACAAGTTCGGAACCGTTGACCACAATTACATCGACCACTTTGGCTTTATGGGCGTCGCACCTCTTTATGGGTACTGGGATGGTTCCATGAACAACTCTGGTTTTGATGTGATTGCTCACGGCCAGTCTATCGCCTCGAACCTGATTGAGGAGATTACAGGCCGTAAGCGTCACCCGTCCATGAACCATCTTATCGGTGAACTCATTATTCTGAATGCGCCTAAGGATAAGTTCCGGGTGACCGCAGATAAGAGCAGCCTTGATAAGAGCGATAAGACTTGGAGCCTTATCATCAGCGACATTAAGGCAAACAGCATTTTGCCTGCCTGCAAGACAGACGCAGGTACCTTGCGCGATATGTATGCGATGTATGCCAAGCGTTGCAGCAGTTGCGGTTTGCGCTTTGTTCGCAACTACTCTGTCGGCAGCAGCACCGGCACGAAGGCTCCCGCTATCATTGAGGTCGTTCTGCCCGACAACAGTATTGGTTATTACCTTCTGATGTGCAAGGCAAACGAGACTAAGAGCGGTCCTTCTCTGCGCGATGCGATGCCTCTGATTTCGTCCATGTTGATGATGGAAAGCAATGGCAAACGCGTTCTTGGCGCTTACTTCGTTGCCGACCGTTTCTCGAACGGCTTCGTTCAGGACGTCAGCCGCCTCGTTGAGCCTATCAACCGGAACCGCACTGACCGTTTCGAGATTCGCGTTTGCGATACGAACACTCCGCTGGTTTTGGCTGTGCCCGCAGTTTCTGCGCAGGCAGCACCGGTGAATATCAATGTTGGTATCACCATCAAGAAAACCCGCTAAAAAAGCAATCTCTGCCACTTCTTTATAATAGGGATGGCGACTTTGCGAGAAAGGAAACACATGGTAAATATCGGAAGTGTAGGCTATACATTCGATGGCATGGGTATGCTGATGATTGACGGCAAATGTGTTGACCGTAAAGAGGCTATCTCTGTCATTGGATGCAGCTCAGAAGATTTTGATAATCTGATGCTTGGCAACGCAAAGGGAGTTGAAGAGTCCGGAAAGATTCTTTTCCCGAATGCTACGCTGGCACAGATTCAGCTTTTCTGCTTGCAGCAGATTGTTGCGACCAGTAAGGCTGCATAAGTAAATGTCCGCCGCTCTTTTGAGTGGCGGATTTTTTTTGTAAAAAAACATTGCATTTTGCTGCAAAGTTAATATCCTATAAGTATCATATAAATCAAAGTCTTAGACACCTTACTTTATCATTTCGAGCTTTCCCAAAAAGCTTGTAATGATAGCGTTGGATGTTTTCGTTTATAGAAATCGACTACAGTCGCTATCTTCGCAAGAAGATGAGCGGCTGTTTTTTGTTTTTATAAATGAAGTTAGACCTTGATGGCTATGATAATCCGTCCGTTTCTTACCACAAATCGAATAGTATCTAAGGAGGTACTTCTATGAACGCAATTTTCAATATCCTTTCTTTGGCTTTCTGGTACGGTTTTGTTTGGAAGAAGGTCGCTCATCTGCTTGGTGTGCGATACATCTCCATCGCCGACCTCCTTGCCTCCGCGAAAACCAAGGTGGTTGCCGCCGTTGACAACCTCGACCCCGAATACTGCTGCATCGCCTACAAGGTGTGCCGCGTTTCTCAGGGCATCGCTGGTGTCGTGGCCGTCTATAATTTCTTCGCAACACGAGGGAATATTCTGGACCATGCCTTCGGCCTCATCGCTTCTATCTTGTTCATTGTGGGGATGAATAAGGTGTGTAAGCGAATTACCAAGCGCTTCTAACGAAACACTTGGAACCACCGCTGCTGTCCTTCGGGGCAGCAGTTTTTTTGTACATAAAATCAAGTCACAAAAAAGTTAATGCAATTTACACTTTTATGTTGTATAATAACAACTATATAGACAACATAGGAGGTATTACAAAAAGTGTTAGGAGAATATAAATCATGGCGAATATATCTAATATGACACGTCAAGAATTTATTCAACTTCTTGAAAAGCGTGAAAAAAGGAGAAAAAAGCTTCGTCGGAAACGGCGGATTATCACTTTGATTCTTTTTTCGTTGGCTGTATGTATAACCAATACTGTCGTGGCATTCGCTGCTGAACAAGACACCCCACGAACGAAAATCACAATTAAAGTAGCAGAACCTGTCAAACTTGTCATCAAGGTTGCAAATCAAGATGGAAATGAAGAAACTTATGATGTAGTCCCCACTGATGATTCCTCATGTGTGCAGGAAATTGTTTCTGACAATGTTGTTTTGCAAACGAACTTTGAGGAAGGCGAAGAACAGAAAAAAGAAGATACTGCCACTGTATCGAGTCAGGAGAATGATACCAGTGAACCCGTATCGGATGAGATACAGGAAATAGATGATGCTCAGGAATCTTCTGAAATCACTGACAGTCAAGACGCCGTATCGATTTATGAGGATACTTCGCAATACAAGAAGTACATGAATCTTTCGGATACCCAAAAAGAATATTTTTCTGATGCGGCCGAGGAATTTGGCGTAAGTGAGGCGATGGCTATAGGCATCTGCTATAACGAGTCCCGATTCGCCCCTACAGCCACAAATGTCAATACGAATGGCACTACGGATTGGGGAATTGCTCAGTGCAATGACACGACATTTTCTTACCTGAATTCAGTGCTTGGAATTTCTTCCATGTATGATGTTCTTGATATGCAGACCGGAATCCGCGCTTGCTGCGCTTTGTTAGCGCATTATAAAAGCATGGGATTGTCTGAAAACGATATCTTGTTAGCGTATCAGGAGGGGCTTGGCAATTACCAAGATGTTAAACAGGGCAAGGAAGAACCTTGGAAGGCTTATTACAACGTTTTGAAAAATATCGAGATTTATTCAACCTTGGTGAAAACCTAAGGTGTATAGCGGTCTGTTGCCAGACCGCTATTTCTTTTTGTTGCGTTCTATTTTGATTGACTAATACGCCGTTTTCTGGTATAATATAAGTATTCGGTAAGTATGGCGCACTTTCGTGCCACAATGCAAAGGAGTTTTATTATGCACATGAAGAAAGCTTTGTGTGTTTGTCTTTCTCTTGCTATTGCGGGTTCCGTTTTTGCGGGATGCAGCAGAGAACAAACACCGGAAGAAATCGAAGCTGCAAGCCTTGCTGCTGTTACACAGGAAGAACAGACAACCGGAATGAAGCGTCTGGACAGCCCGAACCTTACGGATTACGAAAAGCCGTTGGCCAATTTCGTTTCCGGCATTCAGGCGAAGGATGCCGCAAAAATCGCAACAGCGCTTGGCTCAGTAAACATTTTTGGCGATACTCTTGATGGCTGGATTGTCAGTAATAACTATGAATCCTTGCAGACGGAGGATTTGCATGATATTAAAATCCAGTCCAGCAAAGACGGAAAAGTCGCAACAATCAATGTGTTCTTTGAAGAGCCCAATGAAGATAAGAGTAACTTCGTTGAATACAAAAGCGATTTTGACGGTAAGGAGTGGAATATCACCCCTCCGACCGGACTTTCTACCGACTATACCTTTTATGCGCCTGTCAGCTCTGTAAGTATCAATGATGTCGATATGTCGACATACGCCGCCAGTGACAGCAATTATGGATACGCGTTCAATCTTCCGAGAGTTATTGAGACGGACAGTTCTCCTGACTGCGTGTTGAATACAAGTATCGGTAAGTATTCTGGTAAAATCATCAACGCAAGCACATCTTCTTATGGCTCAGCATTGCCGATTGCTATGGCTGTGTTTACAGAAGACCAAAAGAAAGAAATCAATCAGTATTTCGTGGACTGTGCAAACAGCGTATTTGATATGATGCGTACGGGTGCTGATAGAGATTCTTACAGCGCATATTTGCTTGATTCCAATGCAGTATCTGCCATCTTCGATGTAGACGGAGATGATAAGCAAGCTGCTATTGCAAATGAAGCAAACGCCGTATCTCGTATTGAGGTATTGAGCGCCGAATCTGTGGCAGGATATCCTGATGCTTACATTTACCACTTTTCCAGCAGTGATTCCATCACTATGAATATTCGTTATAATGCAGTCTTGTCATCCGGCGAATGCCATCGATGCGCTGCTGTGACGATGACTTATACGAATGGTTCTTGGAAAATCGCAAAAATCAATTCTACTAACTCACTGTTCACGAATTTAACCGCATTCAACCCTGAATGGTGAGAATTTGAGTAAGGAAGGAAGTGATTCCGCACTTATCTTTGTGTGAGAGATAGTGCGTGGCATATGATTGGTGGACTTATCATTGCAACCATGGTCTGCATTGCTTTGTCGGGATTTTGCTTTATCGGGAATCAGTATGATTTGCTGCCAAGCTTTATTCTTGACGCTGGTCATTATGAGTTCGTTAATGTATTGTATTGCTTGTTTGCGATTGCGTCCTTTTTGTGCGCCTTGATTGCTTATAGGCTTTATAAGCGGGAAAAAGAATTTACAAATGGAACTCATGTCCCAACATTTATGGATTACATACGAGCAAATCAAAGTGAGTATGAAAAACTCTTTGAGGAATATCAGGGGGAAGAAGAACAGAAAAGTGAAATTCTTGTTCCAAGTGATGTAAAAGACAAGTTAGAAGAAGAAGACAGACAGAAAAAACAACAACAGATTATTTCCCCGACTCTTGATGTTAAAAAAATCGGAGAGGGTGTCAAGGAACCAGAAAAGCAGGAAATCCAAACGCATTCTGCATCCGAAGCGGCTCATGTGACCGTTCCTTCGGAGCCTGCTCCCGTGGAAAGCCTGCCACCAATTTCTGTGCCCGTCTTCAAAGCCAAATCCATTTCAACCGTTACAACAAAGACCCCTGTCGCAGCGGAACCAAAGCCAGAACCCATTGTCCCGCCGCCTCCCATTCTTCCTAAAGTTTCTGTTGCTCCAAAGAAGGTTTCTGAAAAGGTAAGCGATGCTCTTCCGCCGTTCGACTTAGCTGTACAGGCATTAAAGAGCGCCGGTGTATCAGAAGCTCTTTATGCTGTCAACGAAAAAAAAGAAGGTGCTGTATGCTCGCTGCATAGTCAAAGTGAATGGTTTATCTTTAATTATGAGAACGGGAAAATGGCAAATACAAAGATTTACACTGATGAAATGGAAGCTGTAAAGGCGTTCGTTCATAATGTAAACAAACTGGCAAAAAATAAATGAGTTTTTCCCGTACATCTGTACGGAATTTTTTATTCTGTATTATGAGGTATTTTATGGCTAATAACAAAGATGTTTATCGAGTACATGACATTCAGAAAGACACTCGTGTTTTTCTGACAGTCTCCGACATTGCAAAAGCATTGGGCGTGACAAAAAATGCTTTTCGGACTCAGGTAAAAAATGATGTAAATTCTGTACCGTTTCCTGTAATCAAAATCGGAGATGTTATTCTCATTCCTCGCAAAAAGTTTTTAGATTATCTTGGATATGATTGCTACTCAGGAGAAAATGACTACTTTGGGTATCTTGTTCCTGATGAACCGCCCACTGTATTGTCCAAAATGTAATGGAGAGTTTCTATGTATTTAATTATTGCAGAAAAAAGAAGCGCTGCCGAAAAAGTTGGCTCCTGCATTAAAGGGGAGTCTTTTAAGAAAGGCGATGGCTTTATTCAAAGCCAAAACTACTATATCACATGGTGTGCCGGACATCTGTATACGCTTCTTGATTTGGAAGAATATGACCCGAATTATGACCCGAACGAAAACCATAAGTGGACTATGGATGGACTCCCGTTCTGTCCTCCTCGTTTTCGATACAAAGTGTCCCAGCCAAAGGGAAATGCATCGATGTGTGCCACGGTAAGAAAGCAAACCAAAGTCATTAAAAAACTGGCAAACGATGCATCTGTCTCGGCCATCTATCATTGCGGAGACTCTGATAGAGAGGGAGAAGTTATTGTACGTAATGCTGTTCGCGCATTATTGAAAAGCAATAAACCAATTTATCGTATTTGGCTCAACTCCTATACAACGGAATCGGTTATGAAAGCACTTTCTGCAAAGGAGCCCGACAGTAATTATGACGGTTGGGATAATGCAGGTCTTGCGAGAGCACATGAAGATTGGCTGTTCGGCATTAACGGAACGCGGTACTTGTCTTTAAAATCAGGCGTCTTTTTACCTTGGGGCCGCTGCAAGTATATCATTACAAAAGCAATCGTCGATAGGGAACGCGCAATTACCAACTTTGTTCCTGTGGACTACTTTGCTGTTGTTTCGAAGACGAATGTCAAGGGATACGATATTGAACTGACAAGCAAAAAAACATTCGATAAGGATTCCTCGCCTGATGCTGCGGCTCTTGCAAACAGGTATAATGCAGCAGGCGCAAGGGTCACATCCGTAAAGAAAGACCGTGTTACTGTAAATCCCGGAAGACTGTTCAGCACAACAGAACTGCAGGCTTTTGTTTCATCGCATTATAAGGGCACGGACCCCAAAGAAATTGAAGCGTCTTTGGAAGAACTTTATCAAAGCGGCTATACTACGTATCCCAGAACGAATTCAAGTTTTCTTACCGCAAGCGATGAACATGATGTAGACCTTGCCATTAACGCATTGAAGCGTGCTGGTTTTCAAAGCCTTGTCAATAAACCAAAAAAGAAAAGCATTTACGATGATAGTAAGGTTGACGGACACTCTGCTCTGACTCCTACCAGTAATATCCCTGATATTTCAAAGCTGTCCCCGGCACAGAGAATAACCTATGAATGTATTCGTAATCGATTCTTGGCTGTTTTCTGTTCGGAAGATTGTTTGGCAGATAAAACTGTTATTACTATTCGTTGCGATGATGAAGATTTCCAGCTTACCGGAACCATCAATGTCGCAAAGGGTTGGCTGCAGTATGAACCGTTTGGTCAGAAGGACAAGGAAGTACCTCCCTTGAATGATGGAGGGTCCGTTCCTGTTGATTTTAAGCCCGTCAAAAAGCAGACTGCACCGCCAAAACGGTTTACTGTTGCCTCTTTTGGTGCATGGTGTAATGCGCCTTGGCGTAATGAGGATGATTCCGAGAAAACCGATTACACAGATGAAGAATGGAAGCGTATTTTGCATGAAGCTACTATTTGTACGGATGCAACACGAACGCCTACCATAACAGAGTGTCGGAATGTCGGGTATATCAAACTGTCTAAGGGAACGTATTCTCCCGACACGAAAGGGTATCAGTTTGTTGATGCTTGTGAAAAGCTTGGACTTACATTTACTGTCAAGGAAGTCATGGATTTGTCTATGATGCTGTTTGATGTAAGAAAAGGAACCAGAACCATTGATGAATGCGTAAAGACAGCAATGGAGAAGTTGAATCTTATGTTTACACATAAAAACGCCGAAGTAGAAAATCTTCGTCCCGAAAGCACTCCCATTTGTAAATGTCCAAAATGTGGCGGCAATATTATCGAGTGGAAAGAATCCTATTCCTGTTCAAACAAAGGCTGCCCCGCTGTTGTTTGGAAACACAGCAAGGTTCTTGAGAAAATCAACGGTAAAAAGAAGACATTCTCAAAGAAGGACGCCATCGCATTGTTTTCCGGTAAGCCTGTATCCGATAAAGGCTGTGTGAGTCAAAAGACGGGTAAAACCTATGACTGTCTTTTGTATCTCGATTTGACCGGAGAAAAGGCACAAATGAAAATCACATTTGATTCCGCAGCCAGCACCGGCAAAAGTGTTGGAGTGTGTCCTGTATGCGGAAAGAAAATGGTAGAGCGGCCGAACAGCTTTAGCTGTGAGAATTCCTCTTGCGGCTTTACTATCTGGAAGGAGACGAAACGATTCTCTGATATTTTGAAAATCGACGCAGAAAAGGCCAAGCAGCTTCTTGACGGGAAGGGCGTACCTTTTGAACTTACAAATAAGAAAAACGAAAAATATACTACCAACTTGCTTCTCACTGTAAGTGTTTATAATGGGAAACATTATCCGAAATTCGATTTGCCTGTAAAGCCTCCAAAAAAGTATTGAAATTTCCTTGCAATTTGCTGCAAAGTAAATATCATAAAACCATAATATAAATCAAATTTTGAGAGATTGCAGCCTCGTGTGGGAGGGTCTGCCGTTTTATACATTCAAATTCGGTATTTTAAGCCGCTATCTGTTTAAGGATGGCGGCTTTTTGTCGTCTTTGAATGTTTTTCTTTTTTATCTCGCTATCATTGCGAGTTTATATATAAATGCAAATCAAAAAAACAACCCGACTCTTAAAGGAATCGGGGCAAAACTCGAAAGGAGAGTTTAAAATGTTCGATGAACTCGAGTGCAGCTCGTCTGAGTTGATTAGTCTGTACGACTATGACCCGATGCGGGAGTATGAACTCCGGCTTGAATCCGAAATCGAAATCACGAATGAAAAACTGTGGTCTGATGAAGATGAGGATGATAAGCCCAAGAAGCGTTGCCGTTCCAGTGGTCGTCGTAGGACGCGAACAACTAAAAAAGCCGTGTAAACGTAAATCTAAAATCATTGAGGAGGTAAATCGCAATGAAGAAGAACAGTAAAACCGTAGTGAGTGTGGATGTTTCTAATGTCCGCACACGGAACACTTGGGGCTCCGTAAAACCCTACACGCGTGTTGAGATGCCCAAGACTGCTTATAAACGGCAGGGGAAAGGGCGCACTCCTCGCGGCGAGCGATAATATCGCTATTGGCAGACTGGTTTTGTACCAGCCTGCCATTTTTGTTCTCAAAATGAACGCACAGTTGTATAAAACCACTTTTTGTGGTATAATATAAGTAAAGAACAAAAGTATTCGTTTGTGCTATGTGTGAAGAGGTGAATTGAATTTTGGATATTAGCGCATTGAAGATAGCCCCTGCTAAAGCAGGGCAATTAAGAAATAAGGGAATCGGAACGGTAGAGCAGTTATTGACCACTTATCCGATTCGATATCAGGATTATAGAAAAAGAACGTCATTAACTGAACTGTCAAACCACATAGGCCAGTCGATTACGGTTGTTGGTGAAGTATGTAATCTTCGTGGAAATTACCAGAAAGGTATGGTTCTGTGTTCGCTCACGGACCATAAAGGCAACTTTGTCAATATCGCATGGTTTAATCAGATTTTCATAATGAAGCAACTATGGAACGGTTGCAATATTCTGGTTCATGGGAAGCTCACCTACAACGATACATATAACAATTATAATATTGCCGGACCCACTTATTTCTCCTTGAATATCGGAACAGGGGATGACCTTATTCCTGTGTATCCAAGCATCAAAGGAATGTCCAGCAACTATTACAACGACTGTCTGATAAAGGCTCAGAATCTCTATGCATTTACTCCGTCAATTTTAAGGAATCCTATCAACACAGCTACTGAGGAAAACTTGAAGTTGCTTCCTCAAAGAGATTTTATCAGGATTGTACATCATCCGCAGACTGATGAGGATTTGAAAGCTATCGAGAGACGAAAGGCTGCCGAAGTTCTCATTCCATTTGCGAAAGAGCTCACAAACAGAGAATCTGTTATCGCTGCACCAAGGTATACTGAAATCAATCTTGCAAAAACAAATAACCTGATTCACAACGTTACAGCCTCTTTGCCCTTTGAATTGACCGAAGACCAAAAATCTGCTGTCAATGCCTTGCTAAGTGATGTGAAAGCTGGCAGGAGAATCAATGCTCTGATTCAAGGTGATGTTGGCTGCGGCAAAACAGTAATCGCGGAACTTATCTCGGCCATTTTTGCTGTAAATGGATATCAGTGTGTAGTTATGGCTCCGACCAAAATCTTGGCAACTCAGCATTACGAAGACTTTAAAAAACTACTCACACCTGTTGGTATTGAGGTAGAGCTTTTGGTTGAAGGGCAAAAAGCAGCTGAGAGAAAGAAAACTATTGCGCGAATCAAAGACGGTTCTGTTAAAATCATTATCGGAACAAGTTCTGTGCTGTCGGAGAAAATTGAATACAAAGACCTTGCGCTTTTGATAACAGATGAAGAGCATCGGTTTGGTGTTGCGCAGCGAGAAGCTTTAATGGAAAAAGCCAAGGATGGAATCCATTGCATTAGTATGTCTGCTACACCTATTCCGCGCAGTTTGGCATTAGCTATAAATGGAAATAGCACGAGAATCATCGATGTTAAAACTATGCCGAGCGGGCGAAAACCGGTACAGACCATTCTTTTTGGTAACGAGGAGAAAACATACGAGGCTATGTACCGTCAAATCGCAGAAGGGCATCAATGCTATATCGTCTGTCCTTTGGTCGATAAGTCAGACTCGGAATCTATGGAAAATGTAGAGTCCGTGGATGAAACTTATCAAAAAGCAACCGATTACTTCCAGACGCATCATCCCTCTGTAAAGATTGCTGCTATCACCGGTAAAACAAAGAAGGTTGAACAGCAGGAGATTCTGAACGCTTATGTTGCTGGCGATATCCATATCCTGATTGCAACAACTATTGTCGAGGTTGGCGTAAACGTTCCGAATGCTACAGTTATGGTCATTAAAAATGCCGAGCGATTCGGACTAGCACAGCTTCACCAGCTAAGAGGGCGCGTCGGTAGAAGTTCAACACAATCTTATTGTGTTTTGCTCAGTAAGGACAAAGAGAATCCTCGGCTTCTCACTATGGTGAGGACGACGGACGGATTCGAAATTGCGAAAGCTGACCTCGAACAAAGAGGTGCTGGAGACCTGATTGGCGTTGAACAAAGCGGATTTAATAAAGTTCTGACCTGTATGGCGCAGCATAAAGAGCTTTACAATGCAATCTTGTCAGAAATCGGAAAAACAATTTGAGATGATAGCTGCCAGTGATGGCAGCTATTTTTTGAAAACTTTTTTAGAAAAATACTTGCTATTTGCTGCAAAGTAAATATACTCAAGACATCACAAAAATAAAACACTCCTTAACGAGCCACGCTGTAATTTATAATCAGCTTTAAAGCTGCTATCTCAAACGAGATGGCGGCTTTTTTGTTTTTATTTTTGTTTTTCACGTCGCAAGACGAATTCGCGATGCGGGGACGCGGATTATATAATCCACTCTTTTGAGTGGTTTCATCGGAGCGATTCGATGTTTTATTTATAAAACCACTCATCGAGTGGCAGCGCTGAAGTGATTTGGCGAAAAAAATAAAGAAAAAACAAAAAATAATTTATGTACTGGAGGTACACTGCAATGACAAATACGAACATTTACACCCGCCTGAACAACCTCGTTTGCGCCCTTCGTGCCGACGAAGACAACTGTGACCTTGTTGAAACTGTCAGGGATACAGTTGATTCGTGCCGCAATTATGTCGGCATGGTCGACCGCATGGAAGCGAACATCCGAACGGCTCGCGAGACCATGGATGCTGAGGATTTTCGTCGCAGAGTTCAGACTCTCGACATGAATCGCCGCACAGCACATGAAGGGCTCATGATTGATGTTAACATGCTTAACAAAATCTGTGCCAACATCGGTATCCAGCCTGTCGCTGATGTGGACGAGGACAACCGCGAGAGCTACTACTCGTTCGCCAAAAAGGTTGCTGAGGCAGCTGAGTTAGGTGAATTCCAAGAGTGGTAATTCTCTCCTCAGACAAGCGCTTTCCCTCACGGGCAGGCGCTTTTTTTGTGCCTCCTGTTGTGGTATAATATAAGAAAAACCATAGCGAAAAGGAGACAATCATGAGTAACATTGAAAGAATCGAAAAGCTCGCTTCCGCTGTTGATGTAGATATGCAGGAAGACGTGGAAAGCGTTGTTATTAACGCCGGAAAATACGTTGCCGCTGTAACGGAGATGGAATGCTCCGTCAGAAACATGCAAGGCTTAAAAGGTCAGGACTATCGTGACAGGGTAAGTCAGACTGATGCTGCAAGAACGCGTGCGCATAACGCGTTTATCGATGCAGTCAATCTTGCTAATCGTTTGGCTGAATCCGTCAACGCTGAAAAAATCTACACCGGAAGCTCCGAACGACGCGCATATGGTGACTTTGCCTTTGCCATCGTAAAGGAAATCTTCGAGAGTCGAAAGTAACTCATGCCGTCCCGCTTATTGCGGGGCGGTTTTTTGTTGCTATTTGCTGCAAAGTACATATAATTCAATATATAAGATAAATCATAGTCTTTTATTCTATCTGGTAACGACAGAAAAGTTTATCTTATATTCAAAATCTGATTTTAGCAGTCATCCTCTTCATGCAGGGTGACTGCTATTTTTTGTGAAAGGAGAAAACTCATGGATTATAAGAAATTCTATAACCAGCTTATGAACAAGGATTTCAAACCGAAGCCGAATACCTTTTTTACTTCTGGTGAGTACAAGAACTATTCTGAGGTTCAGGTTGGTGCTGTTGTTTCTACCGCAGTGGATTACATTCGTAATGTACTGCACTTCGACATCCCACAATATGAAATCATGCGTCGTTCATCTGTGCCTGTTTTTGTCCAGTATAACGAAAACGGAAACACAGCATACACGGATGGTTCCAAAATTGTGATGAATGCCGCCAATGACCTCGTTGCAAACTACAAATCCATCTACATGCAGCACGCATCACTGCAGGGTATGCTGCGCCACGAGACTGCGCACATCCTGTTTACGGACACTTCTGTAATTGCCAAATGGTGTAAGGCTCTTGTTTACGGGCGTATGCTTCACCAGCCGGACAATGTGAATACTCCGGACGGCAAAGAAATCATAAAACGCCTTGCGGACGACCCTGTCTTTGCGGGTGTCTATGCTAACCTTGCAAAACGCATTGAAAACAGTGTGGAAGACGGCTATATTGAGGCTGAGCTCGACACCATCAATGATGGTATGGGTGATACGATTCGGTATCTTGCAACCACAAATGCAGCCATGATTGAACAGCTGATGGATGCGGACGGATTCAACTATGAAAAGTATGATAGTAAGTTCAATGCTGTCGCAACTTTCATCCTCGTGTACGCAAAGTTCGGTTATGAGTTCACTAATGTTCCTGAGGACATGGTGCCGTTCTTTAATACACTGAAAGGTATCATTAAGGAGTGTATTTCCAGCCGTGTACCGACTACCAGAATTGCCAATATTAACAAGCTTATGATTGCCATGTATCCCGTTCTGAAAGAACAGATTGAGAATGTCAGTGATGCAATCAACGACCAGATGCAGTCAAACGGTCCTTCCGGTGAGAACAATGACAGTGAAGGCCAGCGTGGTGAAGGGTCTGGTTCCGGTTCTGACGGTTCTGATGAATCCGATGAATCCGGTTCGTCTGACAGCCAGTCTAAGTCCGGCAAAGGCAAGCAAGGCAATGGTGCTGGTGGTTCTATGAGTGGTTCCGATACCATCCTTATTCGTTCCGATAAAAAGACGGACGAGAACAACGAAAGCGGTTCTGACGAGGATAGTGACAAAAAGGGAGAAACATCTTCCGAGAAGAACGATTCTGCCAGCCAAGATGCTTCTGATTCTTCGACTGGCAAGTCCGGGTCTGACAAAAAGGACACGAGTGATGGCAGCAATTCTTCCTCTAAAGGCAATAAGACGGATAGTTCTGATAAAGGCTCCGGCTCTGATTCCAAGAATGCAGACGGCACATCCGAAACGGATGCAAAACCGAATGGGAGCAAGTCTGATGAAGGGAAATCTGATAAGGATACCAAAGCAGAGGGCGGCAAGGATGGAAAGAATACATCCGCTGAACCTAAAAAGATGACTGCCAAAGAAGCCGAGAAAATCAAAAAGGAAATCGATGACATTTCTCAGAAAGTTCCTTCTTCGGATAACAATGATTGCACTGATTCTTCGTGCAAGACTTCTTCCATCTTTAACAGCAACAATGTTGGAACTGATGCGAAGAACAATGCTGGTGAAAATGTGCGTCAGCAATCCAAGCAGGAGGTAGGCAAGAATCCTCAAGACAAGGAGATTCGGAATATTCCGGGTGGTTCTGGTCTTCCGGAAAAATCAGCCTATGATGATGTCACTTCGATTGTTAGCGACATGCAGAGAACCGCTGCGGAAGCAAAAACCGAAAAGCAGCGCGAAAAAGATTTGAGAGAGGAAGCTGCCGAGCTTACCGATAAGTACAAAAATATGCTGGCTCAGCAAAAGCGTCCTGATATCGGTTATTTCAACCAAAAAGCGCGTTTTCTCGATGGTATAGGAAGCATCAGCATCACTCGCGTGGTAACACCTCCGGTAGGCGCAGAAAGCGTTTATCAGGCTGTTGCGGGGGTGGTCAAGAGTGTATCCCGGCCTACACAAAGAGAAATCATTAAGACTATCAAGGACAAGAGAAACGGCTATAAGCTTACCGGCCTTACAATGGGTCGGAGAGTCGAAGCCAGTCTCATCCATCACAATGATGGCAAGTGTTTTTCCAAGAGCAAATCTCCCGAAGATGTTCCTGAACTGTGCGTAGGCGTTTTGCTCGACCAGTCCGAGTCTACAATGGGTGAGATTATCAACTATGAACGCTTACTGGCGCTGACTATCGAGGATATGTGTCGTTCGATTGAAATCCCCGCGATTATCAATGGATACAGCGGTGGCGGTGGTACAGTAAGGATTATTTCCTATGTTGAGCCGAATTCCGTAGACCGGAAAAACGCTCTTCGGTTGACTTCTATGCGTGCTGATGGCGGTACTCCTACCGCAGAAGCGCTTGCATATATGCTGAACCGGTTGGAAAAGCGCTCTGAGCCTTCGAAGATTTTGTTTGTTGTTACTGACGGAAACAGCAACAATAAAGCATATCTTCCGATGCTTTTGGCCGAGGCAAAGCGGAATCATATCATGGTCATTGCTGCAGGCATCGGTGCTTGTCGCCAAAGTATTCATTCGGAGTTTCCTGAAAACTTCTTGGATATCAGCGATATGAACAGCATGCCTCGCAACATCTGTAATATCATCAAACGTAAACTTGTCAAATAAAGGAGGACGAGAATTATGTTGTACGGGCTGATGCAGTCCGATGGGAAAATCATCCGCAAAGAGGCTGAACTCTATAAGCTTCTTATCACAGCAACCGACAAGGATGGCAAGCGTTTCAACAAAAAGACTTCTGCGACCGTAAAGGTTGGAGATACTGTCTATCGTGAACGCTATGTATCCGCCATTTTTGAGTGTACATGCGACACATCCGATGGACAGTCTGCACGCACTCATCTTGGTCATACTTACAAGAAAACCGGAATGATTCGCGCCCCGTTTAAGGTGGTTGCTATCGATACCTAAAAAATATGCCGCTGTCTCGAAAGAGATAGCGGTTTTTTCTTATGTATGCTGTTTTTTATGCCCTTTATTTCGCTAAATTCTTATTTAGCGAAGTTATGCCACGCTTGTTTTTATGTGGGAATTTACTCCCCTTGCTTTCGTTACTTGCATTTTTTAACGCAAATTTGCAGGACTTAATGCAAGATGTAGCTTTTAGTTTTGCAAATATTGCCCAGCGTCTGCACAAGAGCGATTCTATAATCTCCCGCAAAATCATCCGCAACCGTTATCATGTTAAAACCAGCGCCAACCACACCGCGCTCTGTGCCCGTGCAAATGTCTGCACAATGGCAAACCTTTGCAGCACCGATTGTAACCGTACAAGCTGCGCTGATTGCACTGAGGTCTGTTAAGCGACTACCGGCTACGCCATTGCGCATATCATTCTTGCAAAGTCTATCGATGGATGTTGCGATTTTTCTAAAGCATATTTATCTTTTTCGGCTCAATGCATTATATTTATGGTATAATTTTCGTTGCAAAAGAAGATATAAGTGCCGGATTTAGCACTTATGTAAATACACATTGTGTAATTATTATGATATAATCCGATTTGTACAACGCAAACCAAAGGAGAAAAATTAAATGGAGAAAGCATCGTACAGTCTTAGTGCTATCAGGCATTGCAAGCAATTAGTACAGAACACTTCTTGGAGTACGCGGCTAAAATCAGAACACTATTCGAGAAGTGCGGAGATAAATAGCTTGTTTGCTTCGTGCCAAGAGCTCCTGAACAGCATACTATTTTGCCCAGACCTCTCCCCTGCTTATGACTATCAGCAAATGGTCATTTCCAAAAAGTATACAAAAGCCCAGCTCGATAACCAGCTGCGCGTTTGTCGTTCTTTTGCTAATGCTCAAATCTCGCTTATCGAAGATGCGATAAAAGATGGTTCTGTGGATTGCGTGCCCTAATTGTTTCTCATACAAGGCAGTTCGCCAAGCCGGAGGCTGCCAACAAGTCGAAAGCTAAGCACTTAGAATTGACACACTTCTGCCCATCGCAGAGTGGACTTGTCCAGCGTAGGAATTGCAAAACATATAACTCTCCCCTATTGCGATTACAGCCACCAAATGTAGCAAGCCTGTTTGTGTTAGTCTTTCGGTCAGAAACAGAGTCCTTTCTTGTGCTATGGTGTGACAGTTTTCTACATAGATTAACTCTTAGAGATTTTTTTGTTTCTGTTGCTCCAACAAGATTGCCTCGGCATAATTCGGCAAAGTTCGTGGCGCAACTATAGCCTCATAAACCCGTTCTTGGTTGCAATATCGAATTCTGAAAAGACTCACCCTGCATCGAGGTGAGTGGTATGAAAAAAAGATATTCTTTTATGCGGTTTTCTCCAGCATATACGATAGAATCGTATATAGTGGCAAAAATCTGACAAATTCGGGTGCAAGGTGTCTGCGCACTTTTGCAAATACGCACCATTTTATCGACATCTCAGATAAACTGTTCGAGTCAGAAGCGCTTTTTGGTAGTGTTGGCAGTGCTTGCTGTCTCTCAGAGTTACAACGCCCACAATACCAGCGCCGCGACTACAGCAACAGCTACAATAAGCAATAAAAGCCCACAGCCAGAACCTTTTCCGCCACTATTACGATTTCCTCCGTTGCCACCGGAGCCACCAAAGTTGCGGTCAAACGACTGCTTATAATGAGCATAGCCGGTGCTGCCGTTACCAAAATAGCCATAATCGTTTGCCATAGTACACTACCTCATTCGCTATATTTGTTCTTGTTCCCTGCGAGAATATCCTCGCAGACAGACGCATACTCCGGCAGCATCTCCAAGAACGGTGTCCAGCGCAGACGCACTTCCTTGGTTTCCATCTCATCCAGATTACTGCTGTCATTCCAGCTTTCCGTTTCCAAAACGACATCGGTCACAATTTCGCTGAACAGACGGTACGCTAAGCTGTGCGCGGTATGGAAGCTGCAATATTCCTCGCCACGTCGCTTATCTGGATTTATGGTCATGAGAACATACCCAATTTTCTCGGACCAAACAAGGTCTAAGTTGGGATGCCGGTGGATGTACCCGTAGAAAGCATCGGTAATACGGTCCATTTCTGGGCTTTTCTGAATGTAGTTAGGCATTATGATGTTGGTCCTCCAAAATTGATATTTTTTGAATTTCGCTGGCACCAAGTACCGGGATATAGCGTCCCGGCTCGATGACGGCGAGATATGCGTCCTCGGCACCGTTTTGCGGGTAGAACTCATCCACCACGCCGCGATGCATATTGTTGTCTTGGTTTTGAGTCCATCGAATACGGGTGCCGCATACACAGCGGCTCATGGTTGCGATGATTTCAGTATTGGTCATGTCTATATTTGACTCCTTTCATTCTGCGTAAAAAGGAAGACGTCTGCTGAGTCTTTCGATGAGCGTCTGTGTAGATGCCTTTTTAGCACCCATCTCGATGCGCTCAATGCTGTTCGGTTTTGCCGTCTCGAACTTTTTAGCCAGATTATCCTCGTACAGGTGCAGAGCCTCGAGGATGGTTTCGACATCGAATTGTCTTGTAGGGCCGAGGTCATAGTAGTTGTTGCGTCCTGTAGGAATTTGAGGGATGTTCATAGCCGCACTCCTTATTTAGTTGCTCTCTTCGGATTCTTCTACTTTATATGGCTCGATGTAACGACAGTCAGGGAAGTTCTTGCAGCCATAGAATTGACTGCCCGGCTTCGGACCAACCTTTGCAACGCGGAGCACCAGAGCGCCGCCGCACAATGGGCAGACCTTCTCGGATTCTTTCTTTTTCTTTTCTAATACGCTCTTCGGAATAGAACCTGTCTCAATCCACTTACGGAATTGCGTGACAGACATACTGTACTCAATGCCGTCTTTGTCTTTCAGGTCGATTCTGACGGCTCCGTCAATGTAGTTTGTCAGCATGTATTTCTTCTGTTTTTCAGTGAGAGGGGTCCCCGAATATATATGTTCAGAAAAACAGATTATACAGCTGTTGGGAACAAGCCTGTGGCGTGGATAATTAGAATAATTTGTCATGTCAATTGCCTCAAATGCAGTGAATTTGGCTGCCATAGTCAGTGATGTACGCTCCAACTATGTAGTTGGGGTGTTTTTCTCTCTTTACCAAAATTATATCAAACTGCGCATCCTATAATTTGGACTTCCAGCAAGAATACATCATCTTCGGGATAATGTACAAAAACTACAAACAATTTTTGCCATGCAACATCTAAGACGGATTGTATTTGTTTTGCTTTTCGATAGCATTCCCTTCTTGCTGTCTTGTTCTCAGCACATCCAGCAGCCAACGAGATTCTTAATGAGGTAATTGCCAATTCATTTTTCTGTTTTTGATTTTTTGTTTTCAGAAGACACATATTACTTCATACCGTGGAGAACTGTGTTGTCTATAACAACTGCAATCTCTTAGTATGTTCGACGTACTATTCCGCGCAATCTGACCAAAGAGAGATTTTTACACTTCAAAACCGTAAAAAACTACGTTTAGATATGCTGAGAACCCATTCGCTGCTCTCCCCTTCCCTGTTTCTAATCAAACCTCCTTGTTTATAAAAGGAGTTTTTTTGTTGCCCTTTTTTAAAAAATGCACTTCAAATAGCACGCAGACGAATACTATCTGTTAAACTATTGCAGATAAATACAATATGTAATGTTGTAATTCTCTGTTTTGTCAGTTTTTTGCTCGTCACTATTGTTATTTAGAACACATTTTCCAAATTATTTGAGGTACTATTGCAGATTTTGAAAAAAGAAACTCCTTTTATCAAAGGAAAGCCTATTTTACTTTTGTTCTGAGGACTCTCTGGTATAGCAGAGAAATGAACGAAGCATCACAAGATTTCTCGTAATTTTTAAAAAAACTTCTCCCTTTCTGATTTAGAAAGCCATTAAAAAACGAGCATTTTATTTCGATACTTCGTTGTATTTACTTTTTCTGTTTTTTAAAAAGTAAAACTCCCTTTATTGTGTAAAGCTCTTTCCTTTACACGCTTATCCTCGTCCGCTCTCCTTCCCTGTTACTTGTCTTGAAGGGAATTCTTTCTGCCAAGAACAAGTTTTTGCCGGAATTTAATATTTTGAAAAACAAAACTCCCTTTATCAAAATGCAAAAAAGTAACTCCCCTTATCAAATCTAAAAAACAAAACTCCTTTTATCGAAATTTATCGCGCAATCTGAAAAAAGAAACTCCGTTTGGTTCAACAAAACTGCTTCGTCATATCTTATGTAGTCTTTTGTTCCACATATAGGATAATATACGGTTCAAATCATAACACTTCACCTGTATTTTGCGATGCAACGATATAACGCAAGCCATTTTTTAAAAAATAAAACTCCTTTTATTCTTCATTCCACTCCCCTACCGTCCATTCCAGACGTAGCTTTCCATTGCAAAATCCAATTTTTGAAACAATAAAACTCCTTTTCTTAAAATTTGAAAAAAGAAACTCCTTTTATGAAGGGCTCAACTGTCGCGTTTAACAAGGAAAAATAATGGTAATGCTGCAATCAGGTTCGTTTTGCGCAGGAGTAGTACGAGATACAAACATTCTGCGTCCAGAGCTCATTTTTTTAAAAAAATTCTCCCCTTTATCTTGTAAGCAGCGTTTCAAAAGCGCACAATTTATAACGGTATATCGATGATATATACTGTCCTATTTTTAAAAAAACAAACCTCCTTTTATGGCTGACGCCATCGCTATAAGCCCTTTCACCTCTCCCCTTCCACGCCAGTGATGCAAAAAGTATCACGACAGACATAGAATTCTCTCAGACTGTCCATGATTTTTGCAACAAAAGACTCCTTTTCTCAAATTTTGGAAAACAAACCTCCCTTTCTCAAATTTTGAAAAAAAGAAACTCCCTTTGTCGGCACTCCCCTCCCCTTCTCCTTTGCAGCGATAAAGACAACTGATGTCTGACGCCGCGTATGGATGAAGCGAAGTATTTTCTCGGCCTTTGTTTTACGCTGGAGTCTTTCTTTAAAATTTTAAAAAACAAAACTCCTTTTATCGTATCCGCTGGCACTCCCCTCTTCCTTGACGGCGTACAGAAAACGCCGTTCAATCAGGTGCAAATCATCTAATACGACAAGTTATTCTGCCATGTGAATGCTATTTGTCAGTCATGCTTTATCTCAAAAGGAGTTTTGTTGATTACAAGATTATCAAAAATTCTCCCTTTGACCCATCAATTCGACTCCCTCCGAAAGTGAAAAAAACTCCTTTTGAGCATCAACAAAACTCCCACCCTACATATATATAATAAATAGAAATAAAGAGATAAAAAATAAAATTATTATTTTTAAAAATAACGACAGACAATAAAACTCCCTTTATCACAAAAGGGAAAATCTTATTGACAACTTCCCCTTTATGGTGTAGTATGTACTTACGAAAAAAAGGCCGAGAAAGCTTATAACGGGCGTTGTAGGATGTCGGGCTTCATCTAATAGAAAGCCGGTTACTATTTATGGCAAAGGAAAAGAAAACTGTTATCGAGGGCGAGGTTCTGGATAGTCAGAACCATCACTCCCCTGCTCGGAACAAACTATCCGTTACGAGTATGACGGTAGTGACCAAAAGTAATGAGCTGATACAAAAGACTCGTTACTCTCTTCCAAAAACACAGCAGAAGTTGCTCCTTGCAATGATTGCGCAAATCAATCCAAAGGAAGATACTGACCCAAATAAGGTCTATACGATGTCTTTTAGTAATTTCTCCCGTCTGACAGGTGCAGACACTCGCAGCTCATCTTACAGGGCTTATCTTAAAAATACCATCAAAAAACTGGCCGACTCGAGTTTCTGGGTGGATGATGGTGCAAAATCCAGTGATTTGTATCGCTGGATTAGCGGCGGAACGAATATCGATTTCGAGAATAAGACCATCAATATGCGATTCTCTCCGGAGATATTCCCCTATTTAACGCAGCTCAAATCCAACTATACAAGCTTCGATGTAGAATATTTGCTTAAAATGAGCAGCACATATTCTATGCGTATTTATGAGATTATCCTCTCTTATGATAACGGCGAGGCAGATTACGGATACACCAATGGCATCGTATTTCAGCCTGCAACGGATGAATTTCTGAGAGCCAAGTTTCCCAAAAGCGCAAAGCGTCTTCATGGATTCAAGTATAAAGTTTTCAATATACAAGAATTAAAGCTTCAGCTCTCCCCTGCCCCGGATGACGGCAAGGGCGGAAAACAGGATAAGCCCTTAACGGAGAAATATGCGAGCTACAAAGATTTTGATAAAAATGTTCTTACCAAAGCAAAAGAAGAGATAAATGCTGTTTCCAATCTCTGGTTTGATTATATCCCTGCACGAATTGCCGGAGAAGGCCGTAAGGGATACCAGCTGCTCTATTTGTTCATTCGTTATAAAACAGCTGAAGAACTTGAAGAAATCAGAGAGAATAGTGTAGTATCCATCTATGATGATATTATCGTAGAAGACCGCAAAAACAGAAAACATAAAGATTCTGTTGCTGCTCCTGAAATTAGCAGAGGCTTGATATCTGCTGACATTTGTAAGTTGTCGGTGACAAGGGCAACCAGAGAGCTTGAAAAACTTGCAGACTATGAATCTATCCATGATAAATTGGGAAATGATTTTGAGTCTATGATATCGGGTGTTCTTGTTTATGTGGCTAGAACATTAACAAATAAAAATCCGAGAAAGGCAGACCTTGCAAAAGAAACCTTAGATGCTTTAAATCGTGTTTTGGAGCATAATGAAAACCTTAAATATTGGGTTGTTGGCATGGCTCAAATGATGATTGAAAAAAGAGATGCTGGCAAGTTGAAGTCAGCGCAATACAATGCCGCAATCGTAGTTAATGCGATTGAAGATGTTAAAATTATTGAGGATGGAAAACAGAAACTTAAAGCGATAGAGAGCGGACAGGCTGATAAGTTTAATCAGCGTTGGATGAGTCAGTTCGATGAATAAAACACCTGCCCCCTATTCTATTTGCTAATTCACAATAACAGCAAAACACTCCCGCAGCCAGACGGCACGGGAGTGTTTTTTGTGCAAAATTTAGGAGCAACAGAAACTATTGATTCTTGCGTTTTTACTTTTTGTATAAGGGTGTTGAGAAAATCTACAAATATGGGAGCAACAGAAACATTTGAAACAAGAGTTTTCACTGATAGAAACGGGCGACATTTATCCCCTATATATTGTTGACATTGCCTTCTAACATGATATAATTATAGAATAAACAGCAACAGAAACTTTATACTTACAGATTTTACTTGTGAATTGAACGGAGATAAAAATGAGCGCTAAAATCATAACTATAGCTATTGAAAAAGGCGGCTCTGGAAAAACGGTGACCGCTTCTAATCTTGCATACCTGATGGGTGATGAAGGCAAAAAGGTGCTGTGTGTGGATACAGACCCGCAGGGAAATTTGACATTTGCTCTTTCTGGCGGCAACAGTATTACGAGCGGCATTTATCATGGCAAAGCGTTGTATGATTTGTTTGACGGATTCAGATATACCCATACGCGTGACTATATCGTAGAAACAGAATATGAGAATGTTGATATGATACCTGCAAGCAGCCAAACACCTCGTATCAACAAGCGTCTGCAAGACTTATATGAAGATGCACAGCAATTTAAAGATGGAGACCCCAAAAAGCTATCGAGCATGGGTGACTTCCTTCTCTATTTCTTGAATCAGGTGCGCGATGATTACGACTATATCATCATCGACACGCAGCCCACTCGCGACAGCCAAATACTTTCCAATGCCATCGCAGCGGCGGATTATGTGCTGATTCCGATGCAGTGTGATGCTTTTTCCGAAGATTCTGCTTTTCGCACCTATTCGATTTGCAATAAGTTGAGCAAGGACCCGGCGTCAAGACTCAAAGGTATTGGTGTAGTTCTTACGATGGTAGATAAAGGCGCGGCAACGCGTGAGACGCGGGAGGAGTGCAAGTCAGAACTTGGCTCCGCACTCTTTGAAGCGGAAATTCCGATGGCTTTGGCGGTCAAAAGCTCTGTAAGAAAATGCGTACCGGTTTGCTATTCGGCGAGAACGCAGCCAGTAGGTAGAAGCTATGCCGCTCTTTACGAGGAATTGAAAGAACGCCTTGATAAGCTGGAGGAGAACTGAAATGGGTATGAAGACTAAGCCGTCGAAGGCCAGCGCAAAGAAAGTTGTCATGCCGAGCAAGGAAGCAATCATGGATTGCAATAATAATGAAGCAGGGGAACTCTTGCTCAGCAAACTCGTGAACGATAAAACTATCGAGTACGCCAGCAGAGATATCATGCTCTCTGATATAAGACTCAATCCAGATAATGAGGTCTTCCGGCAGGATGATAACGATGAGGATATCAAAACTCTTGCGGAAGATATTGAAAGGAATGGACTGATGCACAACCTTGTCGTACTGCCGCAGCAGGAAGGCAAGAATACGGTGTACATGTTGATTTCCGGTGAGCGTCGCTATCGTGCTCTTAAATATCTGGAAGAAAAAGATGCGAGCTGGAATACGGTAAAGCATTGCAATGTTATCACAAGCGATTTAACAGATAACGAGAAAAAGGTTTTGCTTTACAGTGCCAACCTTCAGGTTCGCGGCGGATTTGGTAATGAAAAGATTCGTCGGAAGGCAATGGTCAGCTTTATTGAGTGTCTGCAAAAAAGCCCATACAATCTGACCGAGGCGCAAGCAAAGAAAACAATCAAGAGCCTGAGTCCGGAAAATACCAAAACGCTGGACAGGGACATCAGAACAGAAAGAAACCTTTGCGCAGAACTTAAAGTGTTACTGGACGGAGGGTATGTTAGCAGAAGCGAAGCGGATGTCTATTTGCATTTCCCCAATGACAAGCAGGTGATGATTGCTGAAAAGCTGCAAGGACTATTCGCTGTAGATTGCTATTCTGACGCAGAAAGGCCAGACGAGCGTAACAGCGTTGAAGTACGACGTGACAACCTGCACATCACATTCCGTGAGGCGTTGTTTGCTGCAACCAAGGCTGGAACTTTTGAAGAGCTCGATGCAATGTTCGCAAAAGCTTTGGAAGATTATGAAACAGGATTGAAAACACTCAATGACAAAGCTGCTGAGTATGCTGCTGCGAAAGCAAATAATAGCGAAAAGCAGATGGAAGAGTTTGAGTACGATAATAAGAATCAGGCCGCAAAGGAAAAGAACGATAAGAAAAAAACGGTAAGGGCAGAGGTATCTAAGAACGCTGCGGAGACCGTTGTTCAGAAAAAAGCACCGGGAATCAAAAATCAGCTCGATGCAATTATTAACCGTAAAAACTATGTAAAATCCCTCAGAAAACAATCCCCGGAAGTTCTTGAACAGGATATTCGTGCGTTGAATGAAGTTATTGCAACAGCAACAGTTCTAAAGGAAATGATTGAAAAGGCACAAAGACAGGACGAAGAGCAATGAATTTAAGCGCGGAAAAACCAAATCGAAGGCCCATTCGGTTATGCTCTGCAGTTTATGATGCGATTGACAGCGAGGCTGCGTACCGTGGCGAGAAGGCGGGCACTATAGCCAATCGGATACTTGCTGATGAGCTAGATAAGGTCGCAAAGATAGGAATCAAACATTGCGTTGTATATGGTTCAAACAAATACAGAAGCATGACGGGGACCGACAGGGAAGGGGAGGAATGGTATATACTTCCCGCAAAGGAAGAAATAGAAAAACACCTTCCATCTAAAAGTGTAGGAGGTAAATCAAAGCAGGTCAGCTTTTACTTGTCGGACAAACACCTCGCCCTGTTGGAAGAAATTGTGCGTTTGCAGAACATAATTAAAACGGTAGACTTAGATGGCAAGATTCATACATTACGATTCGCGGTCGTTGGATTATTGCTTAATAATAAGCTGATTCGCGAAACAGGCGATTATGAGTGTTGAACTTTGCTGCAAAGTCTATATAATGGAATCATTAAGATAAGTCATAATGTCACGAACTACAGAGCGAGTGAAACGATGGGTTTTCTTAATACAATAGTTTACAAACGGTCTTCCTTAGCGGCAGACCGTTTTCTGTTGTGAGAGGAGCGTGAATATTTGAAAATTACCAAAAAGGAAAATCAAAAAAAGGTCGTTTATAATTTCGCTATTATTTCTTATCAAAAAGAAGACGAGAAAAGGGTGATTTTGAAGCGACTAACGATTCCGTTGGCGTGTACACCAATCGAGAGCTACGAGGAGTTTTGTGCTGTTGTAGAGTCGATTGAAAAACAGTACAACCAGAAATATGGAGATGCAACAGTTCTAATTGCTTTGCCGATGGATTTTTTCCGCTTTATTCAGAGATGTGATTGGCTTAAACAGACAGCTGAAAATGAGAAGCGTCACATTGTAGTTTCCATTACAGTAAAAAATAAGGCAGACACATCTTTTGTATGGCAAATTTTCAATACCGGCTATGGCAGCAGGGAAGTGGAAGCAAGCATTAAGGATTTTTGGCAAAGCGCCAATGGACTAAAGAAAGTAAAAGACGAAATGAGGAACAGGGGGTATCAGGACAGCGATAATCTTTATGTGGATAATGTAAGGATTTTTGATTCCACAGGAAACGAAGGTTGGGATGACACCAATGTTCTCCTGTTTGAGAAGGAACAGGAATTTCTTAATAAGGATACTTATATGAATTTCTATCAGGAAATTCCGAAGTCTGTTTTCAACAGCGGACCTGTCGCAGACAAAAAATAGTATGCCTATAACACCGACCCTCCTTGTTTGGGTCGGTGTTTTTGTTGAAATGTAAGGAGAAATGAAATACATGAAACTCAAAGATTATTTAGAGGATAACGGTGTTGTTCTCTGGCAAGAAAATTCAGTAAAGGGGCCCCAGCAAACAAAGTCTCTTGCTATGTACGATTATGTGGAAGGATTGGACCGCGTTCTTGGAAAAATGGTTTGGATTTGCGATTACCGTGCAAACGAAGACCCCAAGAAAAAACCAATTCGAAATATCGAGCCGACCCCGGTCGTCGTAACAGATGCCAAGGAAACGAGCAAGGATATTTATTATTCGCCCGTTTATTTCCGACCTGTAAAAAACGGAAAGGTCTCATCCAAAGTCATAGCCCCGATGGACAATACGGGATTTCGGTGCCATACAGGAGAGTCGGTAAACATTTTCTACACCGTTGAGGATTGTGTAAAGTGTTACCGCGAACAGGTGCGGCAAGCGAAGGCGGTTTACGAAGAAGAGCTTGCACGTATCACGAAGCTGTTTGATGAAAGAATTAAGAAGCTGGATGCATCACTTGTTCCGTTCGAGGACTACAACTGATAAATTTACAAAAAGCATAATAATTGTGCGATAGTTATTATCTGCACTTCTAAAAACGGATTTCTCAAACAGAGAAATCCGTTTTTTTCACAAAAAAGGAGAATGAAAATGAAAGTAGCTTTTCTGAAATGTTGGCAAGAAAATTACCCGGAAGAAGGACCGGAGCTCACATGCGCTTTTCTCGACGACATAGAACGCATAAAGAGAGTTTACAATCGCAGAACTTTAAACGATGCTTCGGTGGATTGCTATGTCCACAATGAGCAGCATGTGAATACGTCTTACGGGTATCTAAAGGCAGGCGTTCCTGCAACGGTCGAGGAGTATACGCCGCTGCTCAAAGAACTGTACGCTGTCGGTTACGACAAAAGCAGCATCGAAGTATGCCAGAATTTCAAATTCTGATGTAAAAAACGCATAGAAAGGAAATAAAACATGGATAGTAGTTGGAAGAATCTTCAGATTCGCATGGAGGCTGCTTGGAATATGCGCACAACCCCTAAAACCAAGCGTCCTAAAACCGGTGATATCATCAGCAGCGCACATTCCCTCGATTGGAATAAAAAGAAGGTGCGGCAGCTTCAGCAGCAATGGAACGATGAAGTAACAAAACTTGTGGCTGACCGCAACAAAGCTATTTCGGATGTCATGGTTGATATCCTCACGCTCATCCGAATGGATATAAAAAGTGCATCTTCTGTCCTTATCAGTCATGATGCAGCGAAAATGCTTTGGGAAAAGGCGTATGAGTATGGTCATGCAAATGGCTTTACCGATGTCTATTGTGCCATTGAGAACTACGAAGAAGTTGTCATCGAAGCTTTGAAAGGGAAAGAAAAGTAACTTTGTAAAGGAATGAGAAAAATTTATGGATTTATACGAAGTTGAAAGTAAAATCAAAGAGTTGGAAGCATCCTACAATAAAGAGGCAGACAATCTTATGCAGGAGCTCAATGCCTACAAAAAGAAGAACCCGATTCTTCCTATGTATGGAGATGACCCGAATGTAGACAAGATGATTGCGAATAAAAATCGAATCATCCGCAGTCAGTACACTCGTCGCGAAAACAAAATCCACAAACTGTGGGAAAAGTTCTACGATGATGTCACGGACATTGTCACAGCAGAATATAATCTTCCCACAGATGTAGCCAAACTCGTTGTACAACAAGTGCGTGACCGGGATATAGGGCGCAGCGAACTCGCTTCTTATCTGGACCATTATGCAATCTTTGCCGAAACGGTTCTGGACGCTGTGTTTTGACGTACTCCCACCCCTTACGCAATGGGCTTCCTTGGCGCCGATTCTGTGAACCTCTTGCGAATCTGTGCGAAGTGGCTAAAATTATAAATAATAAATAAAAATCAACGTGCAAAGCAAGTCTCATCTCGTTTTTTGAGGCTTGCTTTTTCAATGTTCGATATTGCTAAAGCCGCTAAAAGTGGTGTATGATAAATACTACAGCGGCTACACTGAAAGGAACAGAACTATAATGACTGAATATATCAATACCTACAATGAACTCTGCGAGAAGGTCAAACGCTGGAGTGCAGCGTATTATGAGCAGGATGCTCCTGCCGTAACAGATGAAGAGTACGACCGTGCAATGCACGAGATTCGTGACCTCGAAGCCGCGCATCCGGAACTCGTCACCTCCGACAGTCCCACACAGGTAGTCGGCGGCAAGCGCGTTATCGGCATTCCGGTTGAACACCGTGTCCCGATGCTTTCACTTCTGGACGTCTTCTCAGACAACGAGGTGCGTGATTTCACGGCTTCTGTGGCGAAGGAATATCCTGATGCCACCTTCTCCATCGAGCGCAAAATTGACGGCCTGAGCCTGTCTCTGGTGTACGCTAAGCCTGCCGGTTCTGACGGAAAGCTGCGGCTTGTACAGGCGTCCACTCGCGGCGACGGTCATGTTGGCGAGGATGTTACCGACAATGTCAAGGTTCTTGGTATCCCTATCAATATCCAGATGCCGGAAGGTATCTGGAAAATTGAATTGCGCGGCGAGTGCTATATGAGCGAAGAGGACTTTGAGGCGACCAACGCCAAGCAGGAAGCAGCAGGGAAGAAGCTGTTTGCCAATCCCCGCAACTGCGCCGCTGGTACACTGCGCCAGTCGGACCCGGCTGTCGCAAAGGAACGGAACCTGAAAGTGTTCATCTTCAATGTACAGAGTGTCAATGACGAGGAGGATTCCTCTGAGTTTGCCGACTCTCACTGCGACCAGCTTAACTATCTGCGCGATGTTTGTGATTTCAAGACCACCTACTACGCGCATTGCAATGATACCGACAGTATCCTCGTCGCTATCCGCGATATCGGGGAGCATCGGTATGATATAGATTATCCCATTGATGGCGCTGTCATCAAAGTAGACGAAATCGACATCCGCAAGAAGATGGGCGAGCGGACCAAAACTCCTAAGTGGGCTATTGCTTTCAAGTATCCCGCTGAGGAGAAGGCTACGGTTCTTCGCCGCATCGTATTGCAGACGGGTCGTACTGGCCGCGTCACTCCTGTGGCGGAATTCGACCCGGTACAGCTCGCCGGAACCCGTGTTGAACGTGCTACACTGAACAATGCGGATTTCATCAAAGCTTTGGATATCCGTATCGGCGATACCATTGTGCTGCATAAGTCCGGTGATATCATCCCGAAGATTACCATGGTCGAGAAGGAGAAACGTCCGGCAAATGCCGTGCCCTATGACATGTCCAGTCAGGTTTGTCCTGTCTGCGGCGAGCCTATCGCGTCTGTGAACGGGTCTGTGGACCTGTATTGTACGAACGATGCATGCCCCGCCAAGACGGTCAACCGCATCATCCATTTTGCCTCCAAGGCTTGCATGGATATCAAGGGGCTCGGACCTCAAATCATTCAGGATTTAGTCGATAACCGACTCATCTCTAATCCCGTAGACCTGTACTGGCTCTATGAGGATGAATCCGAACTCATCGACATGTACGGTGAAAAAACGGCCAAGAAGCTGCTTACGGCCATCGAGAACTCCAAGCCCCAGAACGCAGACCGTGTACTTAAAGGTCTCGGCTATCGTCTTATCGGCGGTCATGTTGCTCGTGCTCTGTTTACTCAGTGCAAGGCAACGGACGGAAACCTGCTCGGTTTGTCTGCCTTGTATGTGGATAACATCAAGGATTACAACATTCCCGGTTTCTCCGATGCCATCTACGCAGCGCTGGATGCCATGCTCTCTGACCCTATGTTCAAGCGGGAGGTCACGGCACTGTACAAGGCTGGCGTCAACCTCGATTACCATGCACCGACTGCGTCCGCGAACGGTTCCGCTGAGGATGTTGTATTGCTTTCCGGTAAGACTTTTGTAATTACCGGAACCCTGCCCACGATGAGCCGCGAAGAGGCCAAGACCTTTATCGAGGCGCATGGTGGTAATGTGACCGGCAGTGTATCCAAGAAGACCAGCTATCTGGTTGCCGGTGAAGCCGCAGGCTCTAAGCTTGATAAGGCCAACGCTCTGGGAATTCCCGTGCTGGACGAAGCAGGGCTTAAAGCCATGGTAAACCAGTGAGGTGGCACTATGTACGACACTAATCGGTTTATCCGTGCCGCCGAGCCTTGCGCGTACCATGAAGCATTTGCCGAGGATATGAGACGCTGCGACAATGCACTTGGTATGGGCGGACTCATGAGCATCAACGCAGAATGCTGGCTCGAAGTATTGAACAGCATGACAGATGCTCAAATTGCTGAGTATGTCAGCACTAAGTATAAGCCCGGTATTCTGAATCCGTTCAGGGACACCTCGCTTTACATCAAGCACTAATTATATCCGCCGTTCCACCTTTCAAGGTGGGGCGGCTTTTGTTTTCCAAACAAACCCGTGGTGAATGTATCGATAAGATTTGCGAACAAGGTGGATTTTTTCTTGCGTTTTGCTGCAAAGTGAGTAAGATGAATTATATAAGATAAATCATAGTACCCATATGTAAATGCAGCAAAATGGCTTATCTTATATTCAAAATCTGACAGAGAAAGCAGCCAGTTCGTATGAATTGGTTGCTTTTTTGTTTTTAAAAAGCGAGGTGAAAATTGATGAATGGTAAGAAAACCAGACTATTTGTAGATATGGACGGTACATTAGCAGAATGGCAGGAGGGAACACCTCTTGAAGAAGTATGCGCTCCGGGTTATTTTGCACAACTACCTCCCAACGAAAACATGGCAAAGGCAATGATTCGGTTCTGGGAATACAGCAGAAAGAACGACATCGAAATCTTTATTCTTTCGGCTGTGTTCGATGATGGACATTCCATCCGTGATAAAAACGCGTGGCTTGACCAGTATATTCCGTTTATTGATGCCGAGCACAGGATTTTCGTTTCCTGTGAAGAACCGAAAACAGCATACATCAACGAACATCTTGGCGGCATGAGTAAAAGCGATATTCTTATCGATGACTACTCCAAGAATATCAAGGAGTGGATTGCTGGTGGCGGCAAAGCAATCAAGATGTTTAATCGTGTGAACGGGCGCAGCGGGGCTTACTTTGGCCCCTATACCTGTTCGTGGCTACACCCGGATATGATTGTGGAAGATATTAAGCGTCATATCAACGACGCTTGATAATTTGCTCATATAACAAACTCATAGATAGGAGGAAGAAACTATGTTTCTGACAAAGCAGGATTTCCAGAAAAATGTATCGCGGCATGATGGAAAAAGCAAGATTGTCGTAAAGTTTCACGGCGTGCCCATTTATACATTTTGTCAGGATATCTCCTTTAGGGAGAGCATGATGCTTGCCGAAACCATTGTGTCAGAGATTCTTGATGGCAAAAACAAGACAGCCCTCATGAGAATCAACGACATTCTGGAAAAGGAAACAAAGACAGAAAAGGAGGGCGCATGAGCGAATATCACGATGAAGATGGGTTTACATGCCACGCTTTGGTCGGAGGCACTGTTCCCATGCGAATCGATACACGATATCATGCTTTGCTTGCCTTAAAAAGAAGAACCAAACAGGATATAAGTAACGAAGAATGTATGGCAGAATTAAAATCGTTTTTCGAAAAGCCTGTAATGACCGGAGTTTTGGAAAGAACACCGATTACACACTTTGCGGCAATTTACGATGAAGAAAGCCATCTTTGCTACTTTACGCGCATCAATAAAAAGAGTATTTTTGTCGGCACTGTTTTGAAAAAACGAGAAGACAAGATACTTGTCCATCCAGACGATGAACGCTTTATAATCCGAAAAAATGGCTCGCTGGCTCATGTTAAAAGCGAAACAAATGATTGGTTTATCTCGAAAACCAAATGGAAAAAGGATTGCAAGGCAGCTCATATCAAAAAGTTCGCATAAATCACAATGGCCTCGTGCATTTTGCACGGGGCTTTTTGTTTTAGGAGGTTCTATGAAAAAACATATCGTATTTCCGTTCATTCTTTGTATGTGCATGTTCTTGACGAGCTGCGGTGTAAAGATGACCGGAGTAAAAATCCAGAATGTCGGAGAACTGACAACAGGGGACAGGCAAAGTCTTGTACTTGATTACGAGTTCAATCACGACGGCAGCGACAAAGAAAAGGAAAAAGTTATTGATAAGACACAACTGATTTTTTCCTCGGACAATATGAGCGTTGCAAATATCGTAGGAGACGGAAAAACAATTTTGGCCGGAACGGGCGGAACGGCAACTATCACAGTAAGGAGTCTGGACGGTACTATCCATGATAGTATAAATGTTACGGTCTTGGCTCGACCGAAGGAATTTTCTATTCCTCACGAACTCACATTGACACTTGGTAGTGAAGAAGTTAGCACTATCACTCCGACTGTCCAGCCGGAAGATTTTGATTATAGCGGTTGCGAATATTCTTCAAGCAACGAAGGTGTAGTAACGGTTGACCAAGATGGAAACCTTACACCCGTTACGGCTGGAACCGCCTCGGTATATGCAAAGCTCCCCAAATTAAATATCGAACGAGAGTGCAAGGTAACCGTAATTGCTCCTATTGAGAAAATCACTCTCAGCAAAAGTGACGCAAGCATCAATGCTGGCGAAATGGTAAAGTTGAGCTGTACTACCTATCCGGAAACACCCGACACCTCTATCCTGCAATGGTCTACAAGTGACAGTTCCATAGCGACCGTTGATGCAAGCGGGACCGTTACCGGAGTAGGGAAGGGGATAGCCTTTATCAAAGTAAGTTACAAAGATGTATATGCCGTATGTGCAGTAAGCGTGAACAAAAAAGAATCCGAAACAAAAACAGATGGTTCACTGCCGCAGGGAAGCGGAGCACATAATGATTGGTATCGCCATGGTGACAGTTCCACATTTGATGCACTGTTGAAGGCAGTAAACAAGTATCGGCAGGATAATGGCATTCCAGCCTTACAAAAAGCAAGCAGTCTTACTGCCGTAGCCAATCAGCGTGCAGACAGCATGGTAGATGGCTCTAATACTGCTTCCGGGTACAAAGAACTCCTTGCTCAAAACGGAAGGGCGGCAATCGATGTAGCACAGGCATGGTATAATACTGATTATTACAGAAGCCTGATGCTTGATAGCAGTGTTACTACTTGCGGTATTGCAGTTGATTATGATGGCGATGGATGTTCGATGTGGGTTATGATACTCTCGTGACGGAGGAAGCCATGACAAGAAAAACAGCAATGACAGCAAAGGCTAAAAGCGCAACAGGCGCGACATCGCAGACTGCAAAAACAACAAAGGCAACTGCGCCAAAGGAAAAAGCAAAAAAGCCGATTCCTCCAAAAGACTCCGTTAATTCACCAGACAAGAAGCCGTCAGCAGACAAAAATGCCGATACCAAGTTTCCGGGCTTTCAAAAAAGAAATGTTGCCGGAGAAAATGTATCGGTGAAGAAAATCGGCGAGTTCGGCATGATAGTGATTCACTATCCGACCACAAAAATCAGCGACATCTTATTGTCGGCATGGAACGATAGGGGAGAGACTGTGTTTTACAAGAAAGCAGTGAAAGCAGCGCGTATTGCCGGAGTGCAGGAACAAATCGCCGAGGCTGAGAAACTCTTGCAAACTGCTGCAAAGTAGATATACTAAAGACATCCAAAAAATAAAACACACAGACAAATATTCAAAATCGATATACCGTTATCTCACACGAGATGGCGGTATTTTTGTTTGTGTAAGTGTTTTGGATGAAAAGACATTTTTATCCGTGAGTAAATCACACACATTCAGCAAAGGAGATTTCAAATGGAAAACAAGATTTGGAACGCAGTCGAAGGCTTTGACCCGAACGATTCTTTGATTTGCTATCGCAAAACTGAGAAGAACGCAGATGGCACGGCCCGCCTGATGGATACGCTTTATATGCCGCTCCGCGCTATGCACGAATGGTTTTTGCGTTGCCATCCTGATGGTTCTGTTCTGATTGACAAGGAGTTTACGAAAGACAACGGCATTCACGCTGTCGTTCGTGCTGTTGTCTCTTATGACGGCCGAGAAGTGTCTGATGGCATCTGTGACGGCTGGAAGGAAAGTCGTGACGCCAATGGTGTTACGGTTCTTGATAAGAACTATTTGAGCAAGGCAGCCCGTCTCGCTAAACGTTATGCATTGTCCGTTGCCGGTTTCGGTATGCCGGGTGATGCGAAAGTGACCGATAGAACGCCTATCATCGAAGTTACGTCCGGTGTCAATATGCCCGATGAAAGCATGGGAATTACGATGGAAGTTCCGATTCCTCCGATTCCCGGTGTTACGATTTCGGCACCCGCTCCGGTTGCCGCGCCTGCACCCGTTCCGGCACCTTCGATTGCATCCAGCAATCCCATTACCGACGCAAATGCCAATCTGGCAGTAGCACCTAAGAAACGCGGTCGCAAGCCTAAGGCTATGGTTCCGCCTATCGATGTGCCTACGCCTATTGTTCCTCCGATGTCCGTTATGGTGGAGGACGAGGACGCCAGTAAGCCCGCAGATGTTCCGGCAGTTCAGGAAACTACAGCGGCTCCGGAAGTTCCGGCAGAAACTAATGAGAATCCTGAACCCCTTGATGGAAATGCGCAGGCGGAACTGCTGGCAAGCGCACAGCCTGAGCCCAGCATGACCTATGAACAGGCGTTGCAGTGTACGATTCCTACCGGCAAGTACAGGGATATGACGATTGATGCGGCGCGTCGACTGGACGGCAACAACAAGGTCATTCCTACGTTCTTGAAGGGATGGTACAAGAACATGCCGATTCAGAAGGCAGCAGCAATTATCGCACGACATGAAGGGCTCGATTATAAAGAGCTCGAAACCATCACAATCGAGTAAGCCGGACAATAGTCCTCGCTTCTCATAAGGAGGATATATGTTCGATTATTCTATTTTGGAGGTAGTCCGTCTTTGCGGGTTGGAGACTGTGGGGTCTCCTTCCCGAAAAGGCGAACAGAAAGTAAAATGCCCGTTCGTAAGCGGAAAAACATTTGATGTAAACGTCACGACTTCCACCTATAAGTGCTGGCACGATTGCACAGGCTGTCCGGGTAACGGAAAAGGCGGAGTTTTGGCATTGTATCGAATGTTTCACTCGGAATGCGAAACCAATAAGGATGCCGCAAAGCAAATTCATTCAGCTCTTTACGGTGACCTGAAAACCGGCAGTAAGGATTACGAGGCGCGTAAAGCACAAATTATCAAGCCGCAGAAGGAAGTGCAGAAAACAAAATATGCAAGTCCCGATGAGATTGATGGTGCATATCGCGTATTGCTTTCCTTGCTTCCTTTAAAAGAAAAGCATAAAAGCAACCTGTTATCCAGAGGCATGTCGGCAAAGGGTATCGAAGATGGTCTGTATCGCAGCATTCCCGAAAACAAAGAGGAAATGTATGCATTGATGCAGAAACTCAATGATATGAACATCAAACTTGATGGCGTTCCCGGTTTCTACAAGAAAGGCAACAGCTATCGAATCTCCTTGCCGGGATTGTACGATAAAAACGCCAAAACATTCTTTTACGGTTCCGGGTTCTTTGTTCCTTCGTTTGGGCGAAACGGAAAGATTTTCTCTATGCAAATTCGTATGGATGATACTTATCTTTCTCGTTTCCCGGCAAAGCAGGCAAAACGCAGGCGTTATATTTGGTTTACGTCTTCCGGTTACGATTCCGGGTGTCAGGCAATCAACCGCGCCACATACGGCGTTGTAGATGGAACGCCACGGAACACCGGTAATGTCGTCTATGTGACGGAAGGAGCATTGAAGGCACAGGTAGCACATGATATTGACCATAAACATCGTCAGTTCTGTGCTATTTCCGGTATTGCAAACAGTGAAGCGTTTCGCAAATTCGTAAGAACACAGAAAAAAGCAGGCTGCAAGATTCTTGTTGATGCTTTTGATATGGACCGAAACGAAAAAGATACTGTCAAGAATGCCATTGATAAGCTTTATGCCATCGCAGAAGAGGAAGGACTTCCGCTTCAACCGTTTGCTTGGGATGAAAGATTCAAAGGCATTGATGATTATCTGCTTCATTGTCGTGATGAACGTATCCAGCAACAAATCATTATGGAAATCTGCAAAACAGCGTAAAACAAGGGCGTGTATCTTCGGATACATGCCCTTTTTCTTTTGCTTTTCGCTGCAAAGTTCCTACAATAAAAGTATAAGAACCGATTCTGGAGGGAACTTCATTGATACACTTAACTTTAACCCAAAAAATCAAGGAAAAACTAAAAGAAGCACAGTCGTTTATCGCAAAGGCAGAACGCGGGACGATTTCTAATGGAACTTGTATTTCCGATTACATCAAATTGGATATTTTAGATAACTGCATCAATGTGACTGTTACGAATGGAGCAACACAATTTTTTGAATCTACGATTGAGTGCGGTGAGGCTGCCGGAAACGGCGAAGTAATTGTAGAGAGCCGGATGCTGTTTTCCATCATTGGTAAACGAGGAGATATCATCCTTGAACGCAAAGATAATAATAGCCCGCTTACATTTATTTCAAAAAATTCAATTATTGAAATCGAAAACGCCAATATAACCTTTCCAATGATTCCTGATTTTGATAATGATGCGAAGGTCGCAACATTGCCGATAGGAAAACTCGCCGAAGGATTTGCCAAAGTCAACTATGCGGTGTATAAGGGTGATAATCCATCACTTTTACTGTATTCCGGCGTAAAAGTCACATCCAAGGATGGTGTGATGACATTCATTGCCACAGATGGTTCGCGTATCGTGTGCGCTAATGTTCCGGCAGATACAACAAAGAAAAATAGCGAAATAGTGATTCCGCAATGGTTATCTGGATTTATCTGTTCAAATCCATGGGATAACCCTGAATCACAGGCGCTTATTACTTATGACCAAAACCATATCTCTGTCACAGTTGGAGCATTAAGCATCGTGTCGTGCCGTTATCTCGGTCAATTCAGTGACATGACAAAGGTAATATCAGAAAAACGTTGGTGGATGTCAGTTTCTGCGGACGATTTGAAAGAAGTCATTCAAGAGATTCTTACACTGCTTCCATCAAGAATATCACAGGCAAAAAAGACAATTTTTGAGCTGGAAGAAAACGCTTTATGCATTAGAACAGCACAGAATATCGGTACAATAAGGGCAAGAGTCCCGTGTACATTCAAAAATGAAGATATCCCGGAAGAATATATCAACGCTTACAATCCCGCATTCCTGCTTGAATCCATCAATGCACTTCCCAAAACAACCAACAAATTGATTCTCGGATTCAGTGAACGTGGAAAGCCCATGGCTATCATGTCTTACGATGACCCAGACTGTCTTTGCCTGATTGCAGCTGTCCGATTCCGTGATTGCTAACTACATATTGCATTTTGCTGCAAAGTAGATAAAATCGAAGTATAACAGAAATAAAAAACGAATAACCGATTCGCAATGTCAGCAGAGTATTCTGTCTTTGAAAATAAATCAAAGATAGGTACTCTGCTGTTTTATTTCTGTCAAACAAAAAAAGGAGAAATTTTATGGCAAAGGATATGAAAGTTAAAGATTATGTTGCTCAAATGCAGAGTGGACGCAGTTTTGTAAAGGCAAAGATGGACAGCGCCGGAATCGGTAAGGTTCATCTGAGTTTCGTTGAACACAGTGGCCGACCGAAATGCGAACAGGTAGCTGCCATTGAGGGTTATCTGAATTTTGAGGGCGCAGGCAGCGTTTCTCAGCTTTATTATCTCGTGATGTCTCGCGACATCCGAAAGAAGTATGCAAACAGCGTAAAGACTGCTCGCGAGACTGGTTCCAAGTATCCCAATGCTATTTGGGATAGCAATGGTGGCAGTTCCGAGAAACGCGACGCCAATGGAAACGTCATCAAACCGTGCCGTTATTACGCTGTTCAGGTTTCTCCCGGCAGCAAGAGCGATATCGTTCTTCAGGTCATGGAGGGCGAAGGCGAGGTTACGGAGACTGGCGGTTATATGCTGAAAAAAGGTGCAACTGTAAAGCGCATCAATGTCCCGTTCACATTCCTTGATTTCTGCGCTTTCGTCGTGGATATCCATGACGCAGTAGCCGCATACAAGAGTGTGCATGCTCAGCTTGGCTATACGGGTTCCGAAATCAATGAGTTTACTCCGTATAAGCCGCGCAATGCTGTGCAGCAGGAACCGATGAATGCCACCGCAACTATGCCTCAGGCTATGCCGCAGACATCCGTTCCTGCACCTGTTGCCACGCAGCAGAATGCTGAAAAGCTGTCCGTTGTCTTCGTTATGTACGACAGTCTCGGCAAAACGATGCAGGTCACGGATTCCGCACAGAATGTCATGACGATGTTTGGTAAGATGCGCAAGGCACTGTATAAGAATACGCCTGAGCATTACGCGCTCGTCAATGACAAGTATACCCTTGAAGCAGTTCAGAGCGCTCTTTATTCCGGCGCACCGACTATTCCTACCTGTCGTTTCCTCTCTGAAAAGCAGGACAAGGAATGCTATGTCTGCGTTCGCCGCGTGGAGGTAACTCGTTATGAGTCCTAACCTGCAGCGTAACGATTATGTCATCTATACGGATGCAAGTTATCGAAATGATAAGAGCGGAAGTAATGCTGGCATTGCTTTTCTTATCTATAATTTTGAGATGAAGCTCGTAGATGCTCAGTGTAAGCATGTATCTGTATCCTGTGTTCAGGAAGCAGAAGCGAAAGCAGTTGAGTTTGCACTTCAAAATCTTCCAGCAGACGCCAAACGAGTAAAGGTTCTGAATGACAACGGTCCCGTTGTTGATGGAATTACCGGGTATAGCGCAATTCCTGACGGCGCGTATGGAACAGTTTACTCTATTCGCAAATTCATTGACCGTCTTGCCTGTAAGATTGCAACGATTCAGATTCCGCGTGAATCCAATATCCTTGCTGATTCTCTCTCGAATTATGCTTTGGATTGGCCGAACGATACCGGAATTAGCTGCATTGAACATCTGAACACGACCACTTAAATTTATGGCCGCTCCTCGTGAGCGGTCATTTTTTCTTGCATTTTGCTGCAAAGTTAATAGAATATGCTTATATGATAAATAAATGCGCTTGTCGGAATCTGTGTTTTTGAATGGATACCCTCAGGCGCATTTGTTTTTTATGAAAAGGAGGTGAAAGTTATGGATTTGTCCAGTATCGGCACATCTATCGGCCAGTATATTCGTCAGGGCATTGATTTTATTCTGAATGTCAATAATCTGCCCATCACTATCGGTATGGTCCTTATCTTCTGTATCGTTATGTTCGTTATGAAGGGTACGAAGCATATTGTTGATTCTGCGTTTTTCTTGGTGTTGGCATTCTTTGTGATTTCCTGTCTGTGCGGAGAATTTGGCATAGAGTTGGATGTCGCAAGCGTTATCCATCAGTTTATCCAGTTTATCCTGAATGTTTTCGGCGGCATTGATTTGCTGCACTAAAAGAGAGATAGCCCCCTCGTAATGAGGGGGCTTTTTTGGTGTTATTATGAGAAAAATATTTGACAAATTTGAAAGAATTGACCCGTTCATCAAGATGGCGATGGAGTGTCTTGCTATCTTTATCGCACTTTGCGTTCTTATGCAAGTAGTGCTTTATGAGGCAATCATTCCTTCTGGTTCTATGTACCCGACAATAGCTTACCCATCGCTTAATTTCGGGTATCGATTAGCATATAAAAACAGTGAACCGCAAAGAGGGGATATTGTTTACTTCAAAAGAGACACGGACAATGTAGCCGAACAGCAAGTCTACATTAAACGAATTATTGGCGTCCCCGGTGATGTTGTTGAAGAAAAAGACGGAGTGTTCTATTTAAACGGAGAAGTATTGAAAGAAGATTATCTGAACGAAGAACCAGAAAAGTTAAACTTTGGACCGTTCAATGTGCCTGATGGGTGTTATTTCATGATGGGTGACAACAGAAATCATTCCTATGATTCGAGATATTGGGATGAACATTATGTTCCCCTCGAAAATATCATTGCCAAACATATTATTTGTTTGGGGTCTGTAGAACTGCAAGAATCGCTCGATAAGTCATCTTGACCATTGCTGCAAAGTGTTTATACTGAAAGCATAAGAAAAATCACAACAACAAATCAATCATAATGCTTTTATCGCCTATCCCTATCGAAAAGGGATAGGCGATTTTTTGTTGCCTATAAGGAGGAAAATAAAATGTACAAATGTCCGTATTGTGGCTCAAAGCGTGTTTTTCGATATATCCATGATTGTGATTGGGGTGGGGGAGAAAATTACTATCCCTTAAACCCCGTAGAAGGCACAAATATTTACAACGAATCCGACTTGGATGACCCTACACCGCCCGACATTGATATCTGTCATTGCCGGTATTGCGATATGTTTTTCGAGCCAACCAAAGCGGAAATGTGAAAGGAGAAATAATATGGCAAAGTGTCAGTGTGGCCGCGAAATGCTCAAAGCAAATGGCTGCAGATTCAAACGCATCGTTGTTCATGGCAAAAGCACAAAAACCTATAACCGCATCAAGGTTGGCGACCCCGGTGACTGGTACGAAGAGTATGTCGGGACTCCGGAGGAAAAGAATATCCGCTGCGGCGATTGCGGAGCAAAAATCGGCTTCTATCATCACGCGAATTGCGATAACGAGAGATGTCCGATTTGCGGAGGTCAGCTTTTAAGCTGCAGCTGTTTTGATGTTTCCGAACCCGTCGAGTGGAGCGTTTAATGTAAAAAAACAATGAAGAGGTGTCAATTATGATGCAAAAAGAATTCGAAGAACTCACAGGCTTTATCGTTAGTAACAGCGAATATGCCTTGATTGAAAAGGCTTATATGGACTGCGAAGATGATAAGAAAACCTTTTGCAGGCAGTGGGTTAAAAATGGCGGCGTGAATATGCTTTCGAAGGAACGACTTACCGAAATCGAAAGATTGAAGGCGCAGGTTCTTACGCTTCAAAACGAAATTTCCACTCTCAGCGAAAAACTGGAAAAAGCGCAGGAATGGCGTTTTGTAGTCGAAAGCCAAAGGACGCAATCCGAATATGAGGAATACGAAAAAGATGCACTATCCGGCATTGGTCGGTTCCTTACGGATGAAGAAGCTGTTCAGGTGGTTGCTGACGAAACAGGTTTTGATAAAAACAAAATCATCATCCGTCACAGCGTTTCGGCCTATGAAGCAAATCGCTTCGGAGACACAAGAGGAACCAAGCAGCTTCCTCGAAAAGCTATTTATATTTCTACTGACTATATGTATATCCGATTTGCCGTAAATTGCGGCCCTTATGTAGATGAGTATGAATATATAGACGACGGATATTGCGATGTAAACTAATAAAAACAGAGGTAATCTATGATTAAGCTGAATAATCCCGTTCATACCGAACTTGATGAAGGCTACTTTATTGACATCGTGGATTTTCGTGGCTATGCCCGTTCTATGATGTATCCTGACCCTGTAGCTATCGTCATGAGTGATGAACTCAACGACTTGGTGACGGATGCTGTCAATAAAGGGAAAATAACGCTTAACGATGCTTTTGATAAGCTGACGAAGCGTAATGCACGCGGATATATCGACTACGAGTACAGTGACGGAACGGATGGTAATTTGCCCGGTCGTGAACTGCTGTGTTTTTGCGATATTTCTGTTGCAAAAAAGTTGTTTTCTGAACAGGAGACATAAATAAAGAAAAATGTTTTTGAATCCAAGAAATTGAAACAAATGTTGAATTTGTAGTAAAGGAGAAAATAAAATGGCTAATAAGTATTTTGTTATGTGCCCCAATTGTGGTGCAAAGTTGATTACGGTTTGCTCTGGTGAAAATTCCAAGGCAAGCTGTCCGCAGTGCTATCGGCAGCTGCCTCCCGAGCTTTACATGAAAGAACGAAACAATGATGAGGCACTTGAAATCATAGCAAACAACGAAGGTCTCAGTGAGGGCTTTGCTGAAACCGTTGTAAACCAGATGGCAAACGATGATGAAGCCCCGCACAATGCCGGTTCTCAGCTCGCGAGAGCTATCAGCTGCAACGATGTGAACGATGCGCTGTTGGCATTGACTGGATGGTCTGTTGACAGTCTTCTCGATATGGTTCCGCCTGTTGTGATGGATTGCCCTGATGGTTTCGTGAACTTTACGGGTATGACATCGCTGATTCCTGAATACGCTTCCGCTATCGTGGAGGTGTTTGAGAACTACCTCGATTCGCTCAACGTTCGTATTCCTTGCAAAAGTCCTGATGAAGAAAAGGAAAGGGGATACGGAGACAACGACGCGGCGCTGTACGGCAGCGAATACTGGGAGATTGTCGATAACATCGAAGCATGGTTGAACCAAAACGAAGATGAAGCCTGCAATCTTTCGGATTACTTTATCGAGACAATCAACGATTTCCTTGATAACAAGGGGTTCGGAAAGTACAAACCGGATGCAGAACAGTGCGGCAAGATTAAGGAGAATGTCGATGCCATCCTGAAAGCCTGATATCGGGTCTTGCGTTTTGCTGCAAAGTGAATACAATGAAAACACTAAGATAAGTCAAGGTATCATCCGATAGATTTATTTTAGTTCGTAATCTGACAAAGAAGCAGCCATCTCCTTCGAGAGGTGGCTGTTTTTATTTTATGAAAAGGAGTCTGTTATGCTTGTAAAATTGCTCGCTTATACCCCAGAACCCGATAAACTTGTAGCTGCTGCTGCAAAATTATGTTATTCCGATGCCCATATTGACACCATTATGGACGGCTTGACCCCCGAAAAGACCGATGCGTTTTTGAAGAAGCTTAATTCCATGGGGCATCAAAGTCCTACTGAACACGCTTACTTCACCTTCGGCATTGAAGGTGTTTCGAGAACGCTCCTCGCACAAATCACACGGCATCGAATTGCCAGTTTCAGCGTTCAGAGTCAGAGATATGTTCGTCTCGATGATTTTCGGTATGTGATTCCTCCTGTCATTGAAAATGACCCGGAGGCAAAAGCAACATTTATCGAAGCGATGAATCGAGATGCCGAAAACTATCTTAAGGAAGTTGAGCGTCTTGAAGTTATCCACACAAAAGTGCTTATGGAAAATGGCGCTTCCGAAAAGGATGCTAAAAGAATGGCTTCTAAGTTTGCAAACGAAGATGCACGATTCCTTTTGCCCAACGCCTGCGAAACCAAAATGGTTGTAACGATGAACGCAAGAAGTTTGCATAACTTCTTTGCTATGCGTTGCTGCAATCGAGCGCAATGGGAAATCCATGAACTTGCGGACAGAATGCTGGTTGAGTGCAAAAAAGTCGCTCCGAACCTATTTTTGGATGCAGGACCGAAATGTATGTTCTCTTCGTGTCAGGAAGGCCCCATGTCGTGCGGAAAAGCAAAAGAAGTAAGAGAAAAGTACAAGGCACTGTAATACGGAGGTGCATCTATGCTTATCAAAAGTATCATGTGGGATACGAACAATGACAACGAGGCTCTTGCTTCTTTGCCGGATGAAATCGAAACCCCGAACTTTTTACATCAGGAAGACTACAAGACGATGGATGACTTCTTTGCGGCCGTCGCTGAATGGCTGATTTACGAATTTGGCTGGTGTCATTTCGGATTTCAGGCTATTGTAAACGATAACACCTATGATGTCTCCTATTCCTATACCCCTGATTAAATACTCTATAACAAGAAAGGAAATTAAATTATGGGACATACGATTCAACACTATGATTATCCCGGAAATGCAGATACGAAAAAAGTGGAACAGGAGTTGGCGAACTATGTTGCCAAGAGATGCTTCCAAGAGGGAGGTCATCTCAGCAAAATCCGTTGGATTGATTCTGAACCATGTGCCAATGAAGATGAAGCACGCATAAAAATTGAGCACTTAGATAAGGGATGGTATGATTGCATCGCAGTAAAATACTATGACGCTTACAATATACCCGAAACGGAGAAAATTAAGGCGCTGCGAGCAGCCAACACACAAGCCTATTGCAAGTACAACGAACTTGCGTCTGCATTCCATTTTACAAATGCAAAAGCGGAATATATCGGCTGCAAAAATTGCGGCTCCAAGATTGCGCGAAAGTACCTGCGAAGAAATTTTTGCCCTGTTTGCAATGCCGATTTGCGCCCAGAAACAACGCTCAACCGCATTGCTGCTCTTAAAGCAAAGGCAGATAAGAGTTCGGATACTCTTAAGGCAGAACTGACAAAGCAGGCAATAAAAGCAAAAAATGTGCGCTGGTTGGTTAAAATCGAATTTCACGAATAAATAATAAATAGAATAAATGAGAGGAATTAAATATGAGTGGTACGAGAATTAAAGTCCTTTTTCCTATTGATGAAAATGTTCCAATGAACAAGTGCTATGAAGCAACATCAAACGAGTCGATGTGCAATGCCTCTACGCTCGATGTTCTCGAAGACGAAGCCGAGAAAGGGCATACCTTACGGGATTGCCTGCACAGCGGTAATGAGTGCTTGAAAAACAAGGTACTCGAATATATCTACAACACCATCGTGAATATGTTCAACTGTACTTTCGAGAATACGAATGATGGCATTACTGGTACGGACGGTTTGTATGCTGTGAGTGAAACATTCGACAAAAGCCTTTGCAACATCTTGGGCGAGGATGTGCCTGACAGCATTCTGCAGATTGCATTGGATATGCAAACTGACAACTTGACTGCTGTCGAAAACAAGCTCGAAAAGATGCAAGTTCTCGGAAAAACTGTGAACCAGAAGCTGATTTCCAGTTTAGCAAGAACGCTAGAAGAAAATAATAATGGCTATCTCATTGCAGAAGCTGCGTTCATTATTTCTGGCGGCGTTACTGCCGACTGTTACAGCGCGTTCCTTGCTCCGAACAGCTACAAGCTGAGAGCGTGGCCGAATCAGAAACAGATGAAAGATATCATCAATCATCCTGAAAAGTACGCTGTGTTTTCTATTCAGTTCAGCTATTGATTGGGAGGTTTACATGGATAATACAATCGTTTCTCCTGCCGAATACTTCGAACAGGTAAAAAGTCGAAAGCAGACGATGACGGCTGCCGGACTTTCTCAGTTATATGAGAACTGCCTTGCTCTTCTTGAAGAGTACCAGCGCTCCGGACAAATTGCTGCGCAGAAAAAGCTGCTTTTCCACATCGACAATATTACACGAGAAAAGAAGCTGCTTGACCTCGGCATTGATACCTTTGTCTACAAGAGTGATGTGGACGATTTCATTCACATGGTAGACAATAAGGTCGTCAAAATTGTTGAGCTGGAGAATTATCAGCGGCGGATTCCAGAAGAAATCATTCAGAGAATCGAACGCTGCAAGGGCATTTTCGATAAGATGTATGTAGTCTTCACGGATTACACAAAACGCGAGGAGCGAAGAGTCGAGGCTATCAAAAGAGAAAAAGACCCCATTCTTTTTGGGACTTTCCAAGATACCGCAACAAGAACCGTGGTAGAACGCTTTTATTTCATCGGCGATTGGACGGATGAATATTGCGATTTAACATTGGATAAAATGGTTGCCGTTGTCAAAGAAAAGGCCGACAGGGACATCGTAAAGAAGTTCTCTACGCCGGAAAGCATCCGCGAGTTGAGCGACCAGCTTAACAATCTGGATGAGTCCATGAATGGGTTGTACCGCCAGCGCGAAAAGGCTCCTGCACCCAAGAAAGGATTCTTCGACCGAGTACGCACTGCATTTCGTTCTCTGAAAGGAGAATGAAATGACAAAAGTGGATTTGACCGAGGATGAAGTCTATTCGCGGCTTCGCTCTGTTTCTAATTCAAAAGGAAACGACATTTACGATGCTTTACGTTCTGCCGATATTCCTTGGGACTTTTCTTCTCCTTTTACTTTGCTTCGTGTCGTTCGCACAGAAGCAGAATTGACACCGCTTGTTTTTACTGGTGATGCAGAGACTGTCAACTTTATGAAAGAGGTTGCGGAGGTAGAAGAAGGGAAGAGATGCGATTGCTGTGGTCAGCTTATCACAACACCCTTATGGGATATGCCCTATGGTTCATTGTGCGATGAATGCAGCAAGCGCCTTAACGAGCAGGTTCACGGCAAATACGAAACGCCTTGGCAAAAAGTAGAACAGGGAAGGGAAGAGCCTTCCGTTCCTTGGTGGTTTGACCTTTGATGTCAGAAAGGAAACAAATGAGTAAATGGAATGTTTTTTGCAACGAAAATGCTCCTTATCGTATTTATTATCGCCAAATTGAGATTGATGGATATGAGATGTATGTCATGTTTCCGCTGCCAATGACTGGCATGGAATGTGGCTGGGCAGTATCGCATGGCGCAACTACGGCAGCTACCATTCAGGAAGCTGTTCAAAAGTTTTATCCCTTTATGGTAGAGTATATCTGCGATAAAGAGGATTCCGACAACGATACGCAACAATACATTCTCAAAAACCTCAATTCTCTTGGCAACTCTGTGGATTTTTGGGGCAGGAAAAATGACCGTCAACATGTTATTGACGGCATGAGCACAACGCAGAAATCGCAGCTTTTGTGCTACATTCTGCGAAACCATGAAGCCTTTGGCAAGATGACTTGCCGTGACTGGAAGAATTGGCTGCTGGATGACGCTGAACCTCAGTTTGGTATCTGGTTCTGATAACAAAAAGCGACAGACAACATTCTGACCCAGAACAGAAAGAAAAGGAAAATTATTATATGAGTTACGGTTTTAGTATGGGCTTCGCGCATGCAAACAGCTTGCAGGAAGCCATGAAGATTGCGCTGGAATATACGCAGTCTCAGATGACAGAAAAGAATGTCAAAAAGACCATCAAGGACAATCGGTATTATATTCCATCGGTTCGTACCGGATACATTGCGGATGCAGAAAGCAAAACACGCAGGGCTGATGTGCTTGCAGATACTGCCGACAGATATTGGCTCGAAGCGCTGTTTACCTTTCGCTTTCTGTATTGGGAAGAACACAAGCTGCTCGGTATCGTTATGATGTCGTCTGAAAGTGTAAGGGAAAAATGGCCGCTCAGTGTGTATTTTCAGAACTCCTGCGACCATGATTATCCGTTTTCCGAATGGAAGGAAGGCAATATCCCGTTCTTTGTGAATGCTGTTGCAAAAGCGGAAAACTATACCACAGAAGAAATCCGTGCAAAGGTTGACTACGAAATCGAAGATGATGACATCGAATATTTTCGGCGCAGCACCTGCTATGATGATATTTTCGAGACCCTCGCCTTCGATTCGTGGCTTTATAACCATGATACGGATGTGCCGTTTGTGACCTTTGCTCTACAGGGAATCCGGAATGAAGCAGAGCGATACCGGTATCTGCAATGGTTGAAAGATGATATCATGAAAATTTAATGTATATGGGGCCGCTTCGTTTTGAAGCGGCCTTTTTCAGTCATCTCGAAAATGATGTTGCGGTTTGCTGCAAAGTTACTATAATTTAGATAAATGATAAGTAAAAGTACACGGGTCAAACCGCGTATACCATAAAATCTAAATACGTCATGGGAAGCGTCTATCTCGATTCGAGATAGGCGTTTTTTATTTATCGTTAATCGAGAGTGTTCTTAGCAGAACGCTCTTTTTTTGTTAAAAAAGGAGATAAAAATGACCAACAACAACATTCTGACCCCGAACAGCGAATATTGGAAGGACAACGCAATCGAAACCTTTAAGGGTAACAGCGACCTCTTCGTTGACTTCTTGCAGGAGCGTGACCGTCATTCGGCATGGATTGAAACGCAGATTACTGATGTTCAGTTCGAAGCTATGTTTGCGGAGCCGATGTACATTGCAGATGATGCAAAGAAGTACAGTATTCCCGCAGAAATCGTTCAGGAAGCCGCCAATAACAGTAAGCTGTACGGTGTCGTTCGCGGCAAGCATATTCCTGTCGGACTTGCCGCTACGGAAAGCCTGATTGGGTATTCCAAGCTTATCCGTGAAGGATACAGCTGGATGCGCCGCGTCAATCCCGTTAATCTTGCGAAGGCAATCAATAACGGCATTGACACGATTCGGTACGATGACCGCCGCTCCACCAAATGCCTTGTAAAGGTTGGTGATGAGATGGTTCGTTCTGTCGTTTCCGCTCGTTACGCGCCGATGCCATCTGGCGACCTGTTCAACTACATCAATATGGATTATCTGCCTGAGAACTGGGAGAAGGCCCAGTTTATGTCTGGATATTGGACGCATGAACGCGTTCGCGGTATGTGGTCTTTGGCTGAGTATCGTGACACTTTCATGAAAACCATCGGCATGAATGAGCTTCTGGCGGGTTTTTTCCCGGCATTGTCTGTGGAGAACTCCGACACGACTGCTTCTTCCATCAAGATGCGTCCGATGTTCATTCGTGATGATGGCTATGAGTTCCCGTTGCTGAACAAGACTCGTACCATGCATATCGGTGCCGAGACAATCCATGAGCGTTTGGAATCCGACCTGCGAATGGTCTTTGCCAACTTCAAGGATTCGGAAAATATGCTGTTCGAGCTTGCGGCTACGCCTATCACGTACGGCTACAATACCCTGACGCACTGCCTGAAGCAGTCTAAGGTGAACATGCCTGTTGAACAGGCGCGAGAGGCAGCTCAGGTATTCTTTACGGATAAGGGCAACGGTCCTTGCACGGCAATGGATGTCTATATGGCAGTCTGCGATGCATACAACTACGTTGTCCGCGACTATCCCGAAGATAAGTTGAAGATTACGCGTGCTTGTGATGCAGCCGTAAGTGCAATGCAGAGCCCGTGGCAGCTCCTCGACAAGGACACCCCGGCTAACCTGTAAACAAACAAATAGTCAATTTACCCCGTTCAATAAGAACAGTTGAACGGGGTTTTTTATTGAAAGGAGAAAATCACAATGGGTTTTGACGGAACCAGTAAAAGCAGTCGCGCACATGGTCAGAGCATTCGGTATTGGGAAGCCACTTCTCCGTATCTGGATGCGCTGAAAGCCAAGGTCATCGATGCCGCATCTAAGCGTGCAGTTGATTTTCTTGACCCGCTGAACTATCCCGGTCCCGATGTTCTTGTGGACGCCGCATCGTTTGTGGATGATGAAGTGTCTACGGCAGAGGAAAAGTGGCTGGCTCATCGCCGTCTTTATGTCGGCGGTTCGGATTGCAGCGCGGTGCTTGGTAAAAACCATTACAAATCCAATCTGGATTTGTATTATGACAAAATCGGAGCCAACCCCATCCCGAAAGAGGAAACGGATGGTGAGGATATCAACCTCATTACCGCATGGGGGCATATGGCCGAGGAGTATGTCGGGCTGTGGTATCATGTACAGCATCCCGATGAGGAAGTCATTACCGATACGAACATGTATACGATGGCAGGTCACCCTTACATCGGCGGCGACGTTGACGGCATTATTAAGATGCCTGACGGTCACTATGCTCTGCTCGAAATTAAGACCACAAGTTTCTTTAATAGAGAGGCATGGGCAAACAACGCCATCCCTGTTCCTTACGAGATTCAGCTTCGCCACTATATGGCTATCATGGGTCTGTGGGAGGCAGTTATCGTATGTATGGTTGACCGCGATACATTCTATGTTCGTCATTTGGTTCGTGACCTCGATGCGGAATACGCGCTCGTGAAAGCTGTTGATTCCTTCTGGAAAGACAATGTCGAGAAGCATCACGAACCGAAGCCTTGCGGTACGCCGGAATCCATCATTAAGGCGCTTCGCAAATACAAGCTCGGCAACTGTATCGATAAAAAGATTCCCAATATCAAGCTCGGCGATGAGTTTTATACGAAATGCGTTGAGTATGATACGGTGGATGAACGGTACCGCGAAGTCAAGGCGGAAGCCGACCGTTTGGATAACTTGCGCAAGGAGATGACGATTCCGCTGATTCAGGCGATGGGTCAGGCTCCTGATGCGTATACCACAAGTCCTGACGGACAGACGATGTTTGTATTGAAACAGATAGTCAGAAAAACTACTTCTTCCGACAAGAAGTACGCGGAAGCAAATCTGCCCGAGGATGTTTACAACAGAATCTTTACGACGAAAGTCAGCGCACCGTCGCTCTCTATCAAGAAGAGCAGCTGTGCTGGCAAGGTAGGTATCCCGCAGATGAATCCGTAAAGATACTACGAAAAGAGGAAATGAATGTATAAAACCTATGAAGTCATTTCTGCGTATATCAAAGAGAAAGAAATCAAAGCTTACGAGAATGGAAGGCGCGTTGCTGATATCGTAGTTCCTGATTGCGATGTCGATGGCGCGTGCAAAATTCTGGAAGCACTCGGCTATCAGCAGTTATACCGGGCGCGTTAATGAAAGGAGAATAAAAGTGGCAAAACAGAAGACGAAGACCAAGGCAAAACGCCACGTCAACATCTTCTGCATTGCTCCGAACAGTGACGCTTCTCAGCGGGAAAAGTTTGGCATCGGTCTGGCACTTAAAGGCATTCGGGCCAAGTGTTTTACGGAAGACGATGCCAGACTCGCTGGAGCGGATTACATTATCCGAACCTCGATTATCGAGGGGATTATCCGTGCCGCCGATATCGTCACCGTTGACGGTGATGAGGTGACTCCCGCTATGCTGAATCAGATTCAGAAAGCGGTTGAGATGAATAAACCTATCTGGTGTGCAGAAAGCGTGAAAGCAGCTGTTCGAGACAGCAATGTGAAATGTTATCCCGGCAAACTCGATGAGTTGTGCTGGTTTATTATAGATAACTGAGGAGAAAGAAGTGGCAAACATTGGAGATACGGTTAGTTTTACCGCGAGTAAATATAAAAATCTATTTGTGAGCGACGATAAGCGTTATACGATTGCCTATTTTACCGTCAATGCACGCGATGCGAGATTATATCTCCCGCAAGACGCAAAGACAAAACAATACGGCACAACGCATATGTTTATCGTAAAGGGTTTTATCCCGGATGGAATTGATAATATTGCGTATGAACTGACTGGCTGCTGGAGTATCGATAAAAATCGGAACCAGCCGTACCTTGATGTTCAGAAAGCCAATATTTCAATTCCCACTCGCAAGAAAAGCGTTGTTGCTTTCCTTCGCTCCAACTGTAAGGGCATTGGAAATGTAAAAGCAACAGCTATCGCCAATGCGTTTGGCGAAAACACTTTATCTGTTTGCGCAAACGAGCCTGAAAAGCTGAAAAAGAAGGTTCCAAGTCTTACAGACAAGGACCTTAAGGCTTTAAAGCACGGGTGCCAAGCATTGACATATAAATACGATATTCGGTGTTTTCTTGATGACAAAAACGTTGTCCTTCCGGATTACCAAATCGATGCGATTGCAGACGAGTACGGCGCGGAGGCACTTAATGTCATTAAAGAGAAACCGTATAAGCTGATTACGCTTCTGCCTTTTCAAACCTGTGACAAAATCGGACTTGCAATAGGAGTCAGTCCCAATGCTCGTAGACGATATGTTGCAGCACTCGTAGAGGCTCAGAAGCAGTTATGTCGGCAAAACAATACTGTTTGCGTTCGTGAAGATTTGCTGGTTGCGGAAGCTTATAAGCTGCTGAACCATCACAATGACGAACTGATGAAAATGTCGGTCAAGTTGTTGGTCGATAACTATCGGTTCATTCGATTTGGTTCTTCTAAAAGCGGAAATTGGATTTATTCCAAAGACGATTATACGGTTGAACGGAATCTCGCACGCAACCTTGCCGCGTTCATCAAAAGGGGACCCAGCAAGCAAAAGGAAATCGATGCGGCTCTTGCAAAATGGAAGAAAAACTCTCCCATTCAACTTTCCGAAAAACAGGAAGAAGCAGTACGCAATCTTGCTTATCCCATCTCCATCGTAACAGGTGGTCCGGGTACTGGTAAGAGTACAACGCTTCGCGCTTGTTTGGAAGTGTACAAAGAAGCATTCAAGAAAAACGCAACGATTCTTTGTATGGCTCCGACCGGACGCGCATCTAAGCGTATGGCTGAATGTACGGGTCTGCCCGCACAGACTATCCATAGTGCCTGTGCGCTTGTTCCCTCTAAGGCTGCTGGCGGTTTTACCGCTCAGGACGATTGCAAAATCAGCGAAAATCTGATTGCTATCGATGAAATGTCTATGGTCGGTATCCACCTTTTTGATTTCGTTATGAACGCAATCGAAAATGAACCCAACAAGAAAATCATCCTGCTCGGCGATGTGGACCAGCTCCCTTCGGTAACACCCGGCAATGTACTCTTCGATTTGATTAAATGCAATCAAATCAAGTATACGGTTCTGGATAGAAACTACCGTCAGGGCTCCAATTCCACTATTGCGGATGCAGCATACGCTATCAATAATGGGATGTCCAATCTTCCGACTGATGAAACATTTCAGTTTATCGATTGCCATAATCCCGACAGCGAAAAGGAAACGGAAGATATCTCGAATATCATTATTCAGAAGTATCAGGAGGGAGTAAAAAAGTATGGCCGCGATGGATGTATCGTCCTTAGCCCTACTCATTACTACAAGAGCAGCAATAGCTCTCCTCTGTGTACGGATATTATGAATAAGAAAATTCAGGATATCGTAAATGAAGCTGAGAAAGGAAAACCGGAATGGCGAGCCAAATCCACCAAGTCCAAGAACGGCGTGGATGTAAGCCGCGTATTCAGAAAGGGCGACCGCGTAGTCCAAATTAAGAATACGCCCGAAATCATGAACGGCGACCTTGGCACTATCGATGAAATCATTGATGATGATGGTGTTTACACGTTCAAAATCACATTCGATGACAAACAAGTCGAGTACGATGTCAAGGATATGCAGAATGTGGAACTTGGTTACTGCATTACGGTTCATAAAACGCAGGGTTCTGAATTTCCCTGCTGTATCATGCCCGCAAGTATGACTCAGAAAGCAATGCTGCAGCGCCAGTTGTTTTATACCGGCGTTACTCGTGCAAAAAAAGAGTTTATCTTTGTAGGTGACAAGAAAGCACTGGATTTAGCAGTTCGGACTAAAACCGAAGAACGTCGGTCGATGCTCCCGGCGCGAATCTGTAAGGAATGTGTTTGAAAAGTGGGTGGCTGCAGCAATAGCTGTGGCTGCCCACTTTTTTTGTTTTCGGTGGGGGAGGGGAGAGCGCATAAAAAATTCGTTTTGTGTAAAGAACAAATGCGTTTTGCTTAAAGAAATCCGTATTGAAATTATCCAAAAATAAAGTATCCTAAATATAAGGAAATATTATGTGATTTCCTTAGTTACACAAGCTGACACCTCTATGTGGTGTGTAATAGGCAACGCGACATATAACGTGTATGTTGTGGCAAAGGGTCAGCAGAATGTGATGATTTTTGACGAAAGGAGGAATATACCAATGAATAGTTTGGCTGTTCGTAAGAACGATACCAAGAATGTTGTAGCGTTTATCGCCATCGCAAGGCTTGTAGCGTTTATCGCCATCGCAAGTCTTGCTGTTTGTGCTGCGGTTCTCGTCAGTGCAAATCCGACTTTTGCAGCTGAGGGTATTTCAAAGCTGTTCGGTGAGGCTGGTAAGATTGCAAATGCAGTTATGGCTGGCTTTCAGGGCTTGGTTCTGACCGTTGCTATTGCTGCAGGTGTTTACACGATGATTCGTGGTCTGATGGCAAGCGACCCCAAAGAAACGGCACAGTACAAGAACCGCTTCATTGCAATTGTTATTATTGCGTTTGTGGCGTTCTTTACTCCCTCCGTCATCAGTTGGGTTCAGACTCTGGCAACTCAGATTAAGCTCAGCTAAGTCAAAAACAGAATTGGGCAAGGGCCCAGCCCGTAGCGGTCTTCCTACGAATGGGAGGACCGCTTTTTTAGGTGCCAAATTTAAAAGAAAGGTGGAAAATAAAGCATGCAAATAACTGCTATTGAAAAAAACAATAGAAAAAAGAAAAATATGAAAAAAGCAGCAATTTCAGCCACGGTTATCTTTGCGATGATGACGTGCCTGTCTTTTGCTTATGCTACCAGCATCTTTGAAGCAGTCGGTGATGCATTATTTGCGGCGACGAGTATCACAAACCCATTAGATGTTATTGTTTCGTCTTTTTTACTGCTTGTTTTTAAGACAATTATCCAATGTGTCGTCAATGTGCTTGATATTGTTATTTCTCCAATAAACGAAATAACAACCATGAAAATGGCAGAATTAGCGCAATATTTGCCGTTTGCAGAATATCAGGTTCAATTCGATGAAGGCGAATTTGCGTTTGATTATACGGTTGCGTCAAAGGTAAATGACTACATTATCGGTATAGGTGTTCTTATCTGGATATTATTATCTTGTTTCGCAATCTTGATGGATTTTTATTACGTTGCATCTGGAGACAAGCGAGCAGTTCCCGGTAGCAAATTATTTGTAGCAATTACAGTTACCGGTGTATTGACATACAAAGCACAAGATTTGATGTTTTTCCTTTTTGACAACGAAATCAACCCAATAGTTAAAGAGTTTTTGGACATTGCACAAAAAGACCAATCCGGCATCAATATCTTTGAAAACATAGGAAGCAGCCTCTGCGCAAGCTGGCAGGGTGTTCCCGGTATACTTATAGCACTTGTTATGGTCTTGATGATTGGCATAAATTACATTAAGCTTGCACTGGAAATGGTGCAGCGATATCTTATCGTCGCTGTAATTTGTGTTTTGTCACCCCTTGCTTTTGCTACAGGCAGCAACCAAGAAACAATAGACATTTCTAAGAAATGGTTCAGAATGTTCTGGTCACAGTGTGTTTTGCTATTCCTGAATGTCTGGTGCGTTTATGTAGTACGAGAAGGCATGATGGCAATAGGAGACAAAAAGGCAAATCAGTTACTTATCTGGGGCCTTATTGTATATGGCTTCATTAAAGTAGCACAGCAGCTTGATGATTTGCTGCAAAACGCCGGACTTAGTATTACCCGTCAAACATCTGGCATGTTGGAAGATTTCCTCATGATGGGTAAATCCATGATTGGATTGGCTAGTACAGCAGCTACCGCAGCGGCAAGCGGATTCCAGTTCAAACAAGATTCTGCGAATCTTAGAGAAGGTCTTGCAAACGGTACCAAGACAATGGATGATTACAAGCGACATATGGCAAATACTGCAGCCAATGCAGCAAGAAATCCGCTTGCGCTTGCAATGATGGCTCCTCAAATGGCAAGAGAATATGCTGCTGCAAAGGGAGCAGAAGCAGAGTATAAACAAAGCGTTGGCGATTATTTGAAAATGAAGAGTCCTGACAGAAGCAAAGCAACTGCGCCAAATTTGAATTCTGCAGCGGGAAGAAGCCAAATCAAAGACGCACTTGCGAATAGCAAGGATAAAAAAATTGCCGACGCCGCCAAAAACGGCGAAGTAACAAAAGCATACACAGATTCAAATGGTGTTATTCACGCTTCGCTTCAAACCAGAGATAAAAATGGCCGAGCAAATGGTATGTACGATGTCGCCATTAGCGGCAACGGAAAAGATGTTATGTCTCAGGTTGCCTCTGGTCGTGAAGTGACAACGGATGCAAACGGTAACAAACTTATTAAAGATGATAAGTTGGGTACATTTGCTTACAACAAAGAAACCGGAACCTTTGAACAGGTAAAGGATAAGAACGGAAATATCCCCGAAAATCCGTTGTCTGTACAGGTTCCTGATAAAGTCAACAAAAACAACATCGAGGAAGTCGCGGATTGGGCTACCAAAACAGACGGATTCGATAAAGCTGTTCAGGAAAAAGAAGCAACAGATAATTATTTCAATGCTACTGCCGCAGAACGTCTGGATATGAATCCCAACGATGTTAATCAGGGCCAGATGAATAATATGGCACGCCAAGAAATCAATGACCAATTCATGCAGGAAGGTGCAAACGGAGAACAGCGGCCTGCTGTCGGAGAAGACGATAAGCTGGATGTTTCTGTGAATAAAGAAACAGGCGAAATGACAGCAAAGCACGCTATGGTCAATGATGATGGCACTGTTGCTATTCAAAACTACAAGAAAGACGAAAATGGAAATTGGCAAACTGTAGGTCAATCCGAATACTATACTGCAATGGGAGATAAGCCTTCTTATCGAAACAGTGAGGGAGAAGTATTCGCTGGCACACAAGTTGGCACATCTGCAGACGGCAATGCTATTATGCGTTATGACCAAATCGGCGCAGATGGCAACGTTCTTGAAAACGGAAAATCGTTTGAAGTTACACAGAGCGGAAATCTTGCTAATTCGGATGATGCTGCAAGTAAGGTTGAGATGGCGCGTCAGGCATCCGAATCGCTTGGTGCAAAAGCAGTTGCTGCTGATTATGACAATGCAGCAAGACTTTATAACGGCAATGGTACAAATGTACCTGAAAACACGAATTTCAACAGTTCCGAAAATCTATATGCTTCTCAGCAGGCTATGATGGGCGCAAAAGGAACAAGTCAAGATTTGAGCCTTCTCTCAGATTATACAGCTGTGCAAGCAGACGATAACGGTATTCGAGATGGTGTTCATACACAAACCTTCCAGAACGACGATGGTACGCGCGTAAAAGTTCAGCGTGATATGTCTTCTGGCGCTGTTAACACAACCATGAGCGCAGCAAGAGTACAGGATGATGGTGCTGTTAAAGTTGAGAGACTTACAGAAGATTCTTCCGGCAATGTTTCAAACAGTCATTATACCTGCACGCCGAATATCAACCCGCTTGATGCAGATGCAAAAACAACACCTGTGACGGTAAATGATTCTGTATCCGGACAATGTTATCGGGTTGATGTACCTACAGAAATTGCAAAGGACGGAACTGCTCTTGCAAGTTATATGGCAGGAGACGAGGGCATTCACGCTATTGATACTGCTAAGCAGGACGCCGCTACATTGAAAAATGCTGTTGTTAATTCTGATACTCAACCTATTCCGGAAGATACCCGCATCAACCCTGCTGCCGCTTCGTCGGTATTCTATGAAGCCGCAAGTAACGGAAACTGCAACCTTGAAAGCTTGTCGAAAGCTGCTCAGAACGGAGATATTGAGGTTTATCCCGCAGAAAGCGTTGTAGATGGCAAACCTTGTGCCCAGATTATTTATCGTGACCCCAATACCGGACTCAAAACTGAGGTAGGCGGCTGCTTGGAATACAAAGACGGTAAGGTTTCCGTTACCACGACATCTGCACCTATGGCAACGCAGTCTCAGGCTCAGGTTGAAAAAGACATGCAGGAAATGACTACGGCCATGATGACTCCGGCAAATACCGGAGACGGAAATGCTGACCGTGACACATTGATTCACCAGCAGGAAGCGTACGATAAATTCACTGGTGCAAACAATGCTAACTATTCTGGGCCTATTGGCGCAGCAGCTATGGCAAAGACTGCAGGCGTAAATACAGAAGGATATGTTCCTACAGCATCGTTTATTACTGGTCAGGACGCAACCCTTGTTCTTGAAAAAAGCGTTCCTATTCCGGAAGATAAAAAACAGGACGTGATGCAGTGTAAGGAATACACCTTTATGAAAGCCAGCGGCAGCCCTGAAATGAAAGAGGCCGAGAAAGTTACGGTTTCCAATGGTGTTGGCGGTGTCATGCGCTTCGATATGCAGAACGGAGATACATTCGAAGTCTTTGGTATCAACACTGAAACAGGAACTTGCAGTGCAAGAAAGCGTTCCAAAGACAGTGACGGCTTTGGCGAAACGGTTGCTCTGAATCTCGGAAAAGGCAAAGCAACAGAAGAAAATATCCTTCGGTCTTTTATGGCTGCAAAAGCAAAAACACAAGAGAGCGATATCGATACTTTCTTCGGAAAAGAAAATTTCGACAATTTGCCCAGCAAAAAAAGAAATGCTCAAAAGAGCAAAGGGAAAGGCAGAAAAAAGCCTGACAACAAGTAAACGGTAAAATGCCATGTCAGAAGTCATTCTTGGCTTCTGGCATGGAAACTGCACAAAACCAACAGCCTTCACGCGGCGTGCAGTGAGCAACGTATAGTTTTATACGGCCAATGTTGAAATAACAGAAAGGTGGAATGGTTAACATGGCGCAACAACAATATGGCGACAGTATGGCACAGGATGCATCCAATGTGGCGAATGCGGCTGTACAAACAGCAAAAGATGTAAAAACTGTTGCTGCTGTTGCCGGAAATGTCGCAGCGGGCAATGTTGCCGGTGCTGTAAAAGAAGTCATAAAGAACCCGGAATTCTTAAAAAAATTACTATGCGTTGCACTGGTAATTGGATTTTTCCAATTTATGCTTATCGCAGGGCCTTTTATCGTAGCAATCGCTATGCCCGGAAGTATTTTTTCCGCTGTAAAAGATGCTTTTAATCATAAAGAAGAGAATGTCTTGGAAGGATGGGACATGAACGATGCGGATGATTCCTTAAAAACAACAGCAAACGGGTTTTATGATTACCTGTCAAGCGAAGGAACCGAGTCAGAACAGTCATTTTTTACATCGAACACGGCAGATTACGGAGACAGCCCTTCAACAGATGCTTTTTGGGGAGAATCCAATCTTCAGATAACAGCTTTGGATAAGTATTTCAGAAAATCTTATAAGAATGCCGCAACCAGAGCAAACAATAAATACGATGACTTAGTAGATGAAGATGCTCTTACGCAGCAAGCGCTCGATGATGGAATTGAAAGCAGTGATTATGTTAAGTTTGTCACCAATAACATGACAACCGATGATAATAAAGGCTTCCAAAGAGTTTCTTTTTACATCATGGCATTGGATTCTTATAAATACACAACCAGCAACGATGAAACACAAGAAGATGCTGATACAGAACGCTTAAAACGAATGATAAAAAAAGCAAAAGAAATCAGCCCTAATGGTCTTCTTGATGACGCTATTACGGCACTTTCTGCATTGGGTATCAATATTGATTTAGGTAGCGATAAGCTATGGGTCGTAAGTACAGACACTACATATGATGATGTACAAGATGTTGTCGGTTACGAAACAATCAAAGAGTGGGTTGTAGATGAATATGACAAAAATGGCAAACCAGTAAAAGGTCATGAAGAAGATACAGGTGAAATAGACCCCCAGCGTCCCATCATGAAAATGGTTCGCACATACACCACAACAATATCTCTTGAATTGAACTCAAATATTAGAAATTCGCTTTATGAGAGTTATGGAATTGACCCAACAGAAAACATTGGTAACCACAGTGATGCTTTTAAAAGCACGGAAAGCCCTAACTATTCAACAACAGAAAACCTAAATGGAAAAACTATGACTGCTGCTGATATTATCGAACAGCAGGTGGAACAGTACATGGAAGTGTATAATGTTCCCAGAACAGCCGGAGGAACTGGCACAGACATCGGAACTATTGGCCCAGGTGGTTCTGGTCAGGTCAGTAATATGTCTGATGAAGAAATCCAAGCAATTCTGGCAGCAACCAACAACGGTAATTATACACCCAAACAACAAGCGCTCGTGAGTAAATTGCAGGACGCATTAAACAGTCCTCTTGGTCTGACAGGATATATGAAGAGTATTGGTTGTACTGTCGCCACAAATTATTGTCAGGCTTTCGTTGCAGATTTCTATTCTAAATGTGGTCAAGCGCGTATCAGCTTCGGCTCCGCAATCAACGCATATAACACAAGCGCTATTTGTAAGAAAGGACAGCAGGGTTACGATACGCCCCCTGATGGTGCATCTGTGTATATAGGTGCAAACCATGTTGGTATTTACATCGGCGGCTGTGTCATCGACAGTGTCTATGGACAAATTCAGGTAATGCCATTTGAAAAGTGGAAGAGCCAAAAATACTACCAAAGTGGTGGCGGTTACTTAGGTTGGGGCTTCAATGGATGGGATGTCTTATAATATTGACCATAACGCAAAAAGTGGTATAATATATACACAGGAAGGAAGTGAGTACGCGATAATTCGCGTAAAATTATGAAAAAAAGAACAAATCCTATTGCGATTGTTGCAGCAATCATCGCAGTTATCGTTATTATTCTTGTTTTCGTTGGCATGAATCGTCACAAAGATGATACCAATCATCAGAATAATGAGTCCGTTACGTCGTCCGCAGAAAGCGAAAACGACGGTTCAGACATGGCAAGTGCTGAAACTGCAAGTGGCATTGATAACAGTGACATTTCTACCTCGCTCCCCGGAAATATTGTAAAAGAAGTTTTAAAGTCTGATGATACGAAAGATTCTGAGCGTGCGAAGGCGAATGTAGTTGCAGAAGCAACCAATATCCCGAACGGAAGCGACGCTTCTTTCGTAGAGTTCTCGTATGAAAATCCGGAAAGTTCTGATGTATTTCGATACGATAAAAGATACGTGCATATGCTGGACAAATCGTACTTTGATTTACAAAAAGAACGGCAAGAGAAATACAACCTAACATTGGCATCGTCCAGTGACGGAAATCCATACATGGTTTTTGGCGGGAATTGCTACGTTTATGACGGAACAGATGAAAATGGCAATGCAAAAAAATACATCATTTCCGGTGCCGATGTGGTCGAATATGATGGAACACTGAATCCGTTTAATACACATCCCATTCTTCGCAAAGAAAATACCTGTGAGCGCATTTATCTTTTCGACGATGAAACAAAGAAAAACGAGTTCTTGGAACGTCGCGCACAAGGAAAAGAATTTCTTCAAAACGGTTCAACTGACAATGAGTGGAAAGTCATTTTGAACGGAGAATATCTGCCTGATGCGTACCCTATTATCGATGATAACGGGAATTTGAATCTGTCTTTGGTACAACTGGCAACTGCCTACAATCCCCTGTTTACAAGAACGGATAAGAATTACGTTTATGTGGCTACTGATTGGGGGCTGTATTCTGTGCCTAGCACAGAGTCCGACCAAGCTGCAAAGGGAAGCTGTGACTTCTCTAAAGATGAAGACGGCAATGATGTCTATTACGTCACCGATATGGGATTTGGCGGAGTATCTGGTTCGTATGGTGTAGCAGCTAAAGCACCCAAAACGAGAGAGTATTATTGGGTCACGCCGGATGATTTAAACACAATTCTTGGCTGGACAGTTTCCATTAAGGGTCGTGTTATCAGCGTGTGCAGCAATCCGCTTGATGATTCTGACTTAACAGGTGTTATTCAGAAAGTTTCTAAAACATACTACGACCTCAACGGGAACGTCATCACCGACCAAGAATAAGACAAAACATAAATCGATGTTTCTGTGAAAAAATCTATTCGTTATTTCGTAAAGAAAAACATATAGCAATTCAAAATCATTCGATATATACTTATTATAAGCGAATAGTATATAAGCACATTCCCCCTCGTAGTAATTCGAGGGGGATTTTTTTGTTGTTTTTTACAGCAAGAGTGTGCTGACGGCATCAAGTAAGGAAGATTATTAAATGAGTAGTTATATGTTGATTCACGGAGATTGCATGGATTCATTCGGGTTGATTCATGACCATTCTGTCAATCTCGTTCTGGCTGACCCGCCATACGGAATAACGCAAAACACATGGGATGTTGTGCTGCCGTTTGATGATTTTATCGAATGCGACGGAAAAAATCTCAATTATGAGAAATATTTACTGCATTGCTTCAAAAAGAATATTCCCTACAAGGACGCCAACGAGGAATGGAATAAAAGAAAGCGACAGGGAATTTGGTCACAACTGGACAGAATACTTGCCGATAGGGGAGTGGTGATTCTTTTCTCGGCCGGGATTTACACGAAAACATTGATGGAGTCTACTACGATTCCTTGGAGATACAATCTTATCTGGCAGAAGACGACTCCGGTTGGATTTCTTAATGCAAACCGAATGCCGCTTCGAGCACATGAAGACATTCTTGTTTTCTACAAGAAACTGCCGACCTATAATCCTCAAAAGACAACAGGACATCCGAGAAAGGTCTCAACGGTCGAACATAAACGAAATTCTAAGATGACAGAGGATTACGGGAAATACACAGCGAAAGGTTATGACAGTACCGAACGATTTCCCACGAGCGTGTTGACATTCGCTACTGATAAACAGAAATATGCAGCGCACGGCACACAGAAACCGGTGGCATTGTGTGAGTGGCTTATCAAAAGCTACACAAACGAAGATGATACCGTTTTCGATTTCTGTATGGGAAGCGGCTCGACAGGCGTAGCAGCGAACAATACGAAAAGGAATTTTATCGGCATCGAAAAGGATGCCGATTTTTTTGATATTGCAAAAAAGCGGATAGAGCTTTGAGGAACGATTATGAGCTTTGATATACTGGGCAAAGACATTGCTGTATTATTCATATTGGCAGTGATATTCGGCATTGCTACATATTTTTATGTGTTGCACAAAGGGAAAAAGGAAAAAAGAACAGCAAGCGCAGAGGATAAAATTATTCTTGGTTTCGAAGTTCTTGCATTTTCTTTTACATTTTTTATCTTTTTTCCTTTAGTAGTAGAAGACGTGTTTGATGCAAATGGAAGCAATTCTGCCTTATGGCATAATCTCGCCGCAATAATTAGCTATGGTGGTGCAGCGTTTTATCTTTTCTGTGGTCAAATTAGTGGCGACTATTTTACAATGCAAGAGTTTTTGAAAAAACATAAAAAACATAAAACAAGAACTCAAAAAAAGAGATGGAAACGAAAAAAATAAGTCGAAAGCATTCTGTGCATTTAAAAATTAAAGCCGAGCAGTAAAGAAAAAGAAATATTCGACTCCTCCGATGTTACAGCATTGGAGGTTTATTTTTTAGGGTATTGCAAAAATGGGTGATTTGAATAAAACCATCTGGTTTTACAAGTATCCGGGATATCGAAATCCTAAACTCAATTTCCCCGGCTGTGCGCATAAGCGGTGAAAAATGCAAACCACACTGACTTTTGTGGCAATACTTACCATGGCGATACTATTCCTTTGCGGAACGCGGCCTGCATTTATCCTTTTGACTGTTCTTGCTGTAGTATCAGCGGTCTGCTGCATTATGGTTTCTTATATTTTGCGAAAGAGAGCTGACGAAAAGGACGCAAAAGACGCAGTGCTGCAAAAGAAAATTGCAAATTGGCGTAAAGCCCGGCGTAGGCGGCTCAGAAGTAATGCCGATAGCGATGATATGTTCGACGCCTGTGGTATAACGCAAGACCTGCGATTGTCTCTGGAAGAGGATGAGCAATTCTGTGAGAAGAGGCACGAAATAGAGGAGTTGGAAACTCAAATCAACTTGTGAAATCAAATCGGAGATGTTTTCAAACACCTGCTGAATAGCTGCGTAATCCTTGCTTGCCTCTTGGCATTTTCGTCTTTCATCGCTTTTGCATATAGCTATGTATGTCGTTTGTGGAGGTGAAGGAATTATACATAATAGCATTTTAAATGCACGCGTGCGTTCGATAAATGCACGCGTGCGTTTTTGTGCAATTCCGCGTATTTATCGCTCATCTTTTGCGAGGAGGAGAGACCGTGGCTCAACCGATTCAGACTGTTCAGATTTATTATGAGCATCCATTTGGTGCTGAAAGAGAAGTGCTGAGAGAGTTCTTCTCCTTTGTCGGCTGCTTAGTTAAAACGACTATGATGCCAGTAGAAACTATGCTGGAAAAGCACAAATCGCTTGTCAATCCGGAAAGTGAGCGAATCACACATCTGTTTCTTACAGACCGACCACCGGAAGGCATTGTACTATCAAAAAACGAGATGTGGTGCAGCTTTCGTATCTTGAAGCGAGAGCTGACAATAAACGGAAAAGCAATTCTGCGCAACGCTGACCAGAAGATTTCTGCTGAACAATTCGAGAAGGCAGCGCTTGATGTGATTATCCGCCGTATTCGGAAGGATGAGGAAGCAGAGACCCAAAGTCTTTTATACATTAACGCTGCTTTCTGGCAGCTCGACATGTTTGAGTTTCTACAAATCAAAAGCACATTCCAAGCACTCAAGATGGGCGAGTTGATGGCTCTTCCCATGAGAGGTCACTACTATCTGCCGGAAGCTGTTTACCTCAACAAGATGGCTGACGCTTTCATCAATATAGCAAAACAGTGCAGCGTGGGACCGAGCAGTATCTATGCGGTCTATGCCTATGTAAATGCACAGCGACATTTACGAGAACTCCTTGCATCGTTGGAAGCACATACTCCGCTGCGCACAAAATTATATGCCGCCGTAGAGCCGGTACAAAAACTCCTTTCGAAATTGAACAAAATCTATCGTATAGAGCCAAACTTCGTATCAATGTATTGCTTGGCAGCAACATTATGCGAAGGACAGGCACAGTTTGCACTTGATGCACGCCCATATCTTAGAGATGCAATAGAGCACGCGCCGGAAGAATTAAAGCCTTTCGCAGCAGGAATATACCTGCGATACGGAGTGTCCGAAAAGCAGATGCATCCAGATAACGAAAGAGCATTACAATGTTTCAAAAAAGCGCTGCAACTGAACGAGAACTATTATCCTGCAATATTCCAGATAGCTTGTCTTTGTGCGATAGATAAGAAATATAGGGAAGCAAAAATCGGATTTAGGAAAGTGGCTTTTCTCATTCAAGGAAATTACAACCACCGCGATTGGCGGGACTTTTCTTTGGAAGAAGTTCTTTATGTGTTTCGCTGCTATATTTGGCTTGCAAAACTTGCATTGATAGAAGGTAGGGAGAGTTCCATTGGTGTTTCCATAGCATTGGCTAAGAATACCGCTATTGTGTTTGCAAAAACGCCCATCCTTGAGAAATGCTGTGATATTGAACACTATGGAAAAGCGAAGAGCTATCACCAAGGCAGCATCACAGTAAGAGCAGTTTTGACGGTGCTGCGAGATATGGCGGGTGACTCGGAAATTAACAGAGACCTGCAGGAAGAAATAGACGACTTAATCAGAATAAGTAACAAGGCATCCGATGCGGAGTAATTCTGCATCGGATTTTTGTTTGGAGCCAAAAAATGAGTAAGAACAAAATATACACGCATGTCTCGCTGTTTCCCGGTGCAGGCGGGCTCGATGAGTTGCTGTGGATTCTGAACGATAAATAATTGATTTTGAGACCTTCGATGTTGCGGCATCGGGGGCTATTTTTTAGAAGGAGAAAAAAGTTGACAAAGCAATACAACGACGAGCTAAAACGAGCACCGGCAGGCAAAAAGTATATATATGTTATCACCGAAACAGAAACTGGGAAAATGTATATTGGACAGACCCGAAACTTCCACAAACGTATGTGTTCGCACAGAAACTGTGGATACAGTCAGCATAGTGCAATCGATAGAGTCATTCAAGAAAAAGGCGTAGATGCGTTTGAGTATGAAGTTTTGGAGCTGTGTACCGAAGGTGAAGCTGATGAAAGAGAACGCTATTGGATAGAGAAAACAGACTCATGCAACGAACAAAAAGGCTTCAATATATTTAAAGGTGGTCAAAAGAGTTTTTTGGACGAAAGTTATGCTATGCTCGTTGAAATGCTTCAACAAGGAATGACATTAAAAGATGCGTGCGATGCCATGAACACATCATCTACTTCTGCAAGACGCGAAATTAAAAGACGAGGCACGAATTTATCAGAAATTCGAAGTTTGGCGGCCGAGCACAAGCATCTGCGCCGTAAAAGTGCTCACAGAAAAGAAATCAATATAACTGATGTATTGAAGATGTATCAAGATGGTATGACCTCAAAAGAAATAGCAAGCCACTATGATATGAACCCGTCAGCTTTTTACCGTAGATTGAAGGAAAATGGGCTGAGTTCCAGAGCGATTGTTCAGCCAAATTACGGAACAGCGTCCACTTTGTTTGATAAAGATAAAGCTATTTCGATGCGTAAGGATGGATATACCGCTCGCGAAATAGGTGCGACTATGGGGTTGCCAAGATACACGGTAGAGAGACTTCTTCGGGAGTCAGGGTGTTCCGTATCCTCGATTGTAGATGAAGAAACTGCTGATAAAAGAAGAAAAAGAAGCGAAAAACGAAGTCAAAACGGGAATTTTGATTACGAAATGGTTATAGACTTTTTAAGAGAAGGCTACAAAACCAAAGAAATTGCTGATTTGATAGGAATGTCAAGTGCGCATTTGACGACAAAACTCAAACAAAACGGATTTGATATAAAAAATATAACCCCGCTTATAGTTTGTGATGAAACCAAGGAAACGTTCTCCACGATAATGGAAGCATCTAAGGCGTATAACATAAACTACTCATCACTGCGAAAATGCTTTGATAAAAAGCAGGGTTATTGCGGTGGTTACCATTGGCATAAAGAGAAACGGGAATTTTGACTCCTCCGATGTTACGACATCGGGGGTTTTGTTTTTAGGAGGATACTATGAGCAAGGGAATGCGTACAGAGGACAAGGTTCGTGACAGTGCCAAGCTGGTTCTTGGCTTTGATAAGACCGAAGATGGAGTGCAGCAGGGGACTGGGCAAATCACTACCTTCAATCAGCTGGGATTCCGTGGCTGTAATGATAAACCGGATGGCTGGTATCTGCCGGATGACGCCAGCAAACCCGCCATCATTCTGGAAACGAAATCGGAAACAGAAGGTGTTTCCAAGGAAAAGCATGTCAAGGAACTGTTCAAGAATATCGATGTAGTTGCCAAGAAATACTCCAAGACCATCGGTATTCTCTATAGCGGCAGTGCTATCCGCGTGTTCAAGAACAAAATCGAGCTGTCTGATGCGTCCAAGCGCTTGGAAAACAAGGATTACTACATCCGCCTGTGTACGAGTCAGAAACTCGATAGCAACTACATCTTCGAAATCACGCAGAAAATCAACAACAGCCTGCATTTCAAGTTCGGTATGACGGACTTGCAGGACCGTATGATTTTCACGGCTTGCGCCCTTGTCGCCCAGCGTTACAACCCTCAGAACGGTCTTCAAAAGCTGAAAGACATGGATTACAGCATCTTCCATAACTGGATTTACAGTGCCCTGTCTAAGGCTCTGGAAGATGATAAGAAGCAGAATAGCAAGCTGGATGTACTCTTGGAGGAGTATGCCTCTGTCCGTATGTCTATTACGGAGAATCAGGAAGCCATCAACGATTTCATTGACAATGTCTGCCAGATTGCCGACCTCGTCAATTCCGATAACTGGAATGGTGAGGATGTCATGGCTATTTTCTTCAACGAGTTTAACCGCTACCGTGGTAAGGCTCAGGCGGGACAGGTGTTTACCCCTGACCATATTGCATCCTTTATGTACCGACTCATTGATGTGAATATGAATGACCGGGTTCTGGATGCTACCTGTGGTTCCGGCACCTTCCTCGTAAAGAGCATGTGCAATATGATTCGTGAGGCAGGCGGCAGCACTACCAGTAAGGCAAAGCAAATCAAGTCTGAGCAGTTGTTTGGTATCGAGATGTACCGGAAAGTCTACGCTCTGGCCTGTGCTAACATGATGATTCACAAGGACGGCAAGACCAACCTCGTACAGATGGATGCCACTTCGGCTGAGGCGACTGAGTGGATTCGAAAACAGAAAATCACGAAGACCCTGATGAATCCGCCTTACGAGAGACGATACGGTTGTGCAACAATCGTTGCCAATGTGTTGGACAGCGTTCCTGCAGGTACAAAGTGTGCCTTCATTCTCCCGGATAAGAAGATGGAGAAAGAATCCAAACTGAAAGCCTTGCTGGAACGCCATACTCTGACCACCATCATCAAGCTGCCTGAGAACCTTTTCTTCGGTCTGGGCGTTACTACTTCTATCTTCATCTTCGAAACTGGCAAGCCTCAGAATGGGCGCAACATCAAGGGCTACTATGTAGCTGATGACGGTCTGGAGACAGTCAAGAACAAGGGTCGGCAGGATGTACACGACAAGTGGCCTGCGCTGGAAGATTACTGGGTCAAGGCGATTCAGGATGACAACGATGACCGTTACAACACCCGCCAGCTTATCAATCCGGCTGAACATCTGTCCTATCAGATGCCGGAGAAGCCTTTTGAATTGTACGAGGAAGATTTCATCAAGACCGTGATGGATTACGAGATGTACAAGCGTGGCATCAACGCCAAGGAGTTCGGGGACAAACTGCTGCAGAAGGTGCTCTACGGTTCGACTGTGACCGGAACTAAGGAAGGCACGAACATTCTGGTGGAGAAGGGAGAGGACAACAATAATGGGGAAGATTGATACTTCCGGGTGGAAGGAATATCGAATGTCCGACCTTGGCTTTACGGTTTGTCATGGCTCTCGCATTACAAAAGCGGAAAGAGTTGAAGGCGATACAGTCTTTTTGACTGCTGGTTTTGAAAACTGTGGCGTGGTTGGCACTATTGGAAATGAGAATATCGATATTTGGGAAAAGCCCATCACGGTAGATATGTTTGGAAATGTGTTCTATCACGACGAAACCTGTGCAGGAGATGACAATATCTATGCGTTTCTCAATAGTAAGCTATCGAGGACGGCAAAACTGTTTGTAGCGTCCTCAATTGTATCGGTAACGCAAAGTAAATACTCATATCAGCAGCAGTTTAGGCAGGGTGATGCAAACAAACTGTCGGTATATCTACCTTGTACCCCTAATGGGGACCCCGATTGGGCTTATATGGAATCCTACATGGCAAACCTTGAAACCAAAGTCGCCGAGTCGCTGACCCTGCTGCAGGCTGCGAAGGATGCGGAGAAGAAAAAGGTGGATACGAGAGAGTGGGGAGAGTTCCGGGTTGGGGAGCTGTTTGAAGTAAAAATCAGTAAAAGCGTTGACAAAGGCGGATTGGAATTTGCTGAAGATGGGGAATATGACTTTATTGGAAGGACTCCTTTGAATAACGGAATTCAGGGGAAATTGAACAAATTAAAGTTTGAAGCTAACCAAGAAGGCACATATTCTATTGCTCAAATTGGAATGCATGTTTGTCAATATAGAGAAAGAAAATGGTATGCAAGCCAAAACATATTTGTTTTAACGCCTTTTGCGGAAAAATCACATAAAGCAAACAAGTTCATTGCGACTGTCATCACTAGATATTTGGATTGCGCCTATGGAGAGGATACTTACGCTACATATCCAACCGCAAAAACACTGCCTCATCTTAAAATCAAGCTTCCTGTGGACAAGACCGGTCAGCCTGACTGGGCGTATATGGAGGAGTATATGAGGAAGGTGGAGAGAAAGACCGAGGGTATGCTCAATCAATTCATGTCGGTATAAAAGCTTTAGCGACTTACAAAAAATCAAATATAAGGAGAAGCATTATGACACTTAATCAATTGATTTCCAATGTTCCTGATTGCGAAGATAAAGAAAATCTTTGCATTTGGTTTATTGATGTTGAAAAATGGGCGCAACAGCATGGATATAATGACTTGCAAAAAGATGCCAATAGCGCAAGATTTTTCTTTCCGAACAAACAAAAGGATGAAGAATATAGACTGAAATTGTTATCGGCGCTCAAATCAATTAGAAAGGAAGAGGTCGAAATGGATGACAGAAAACGTATTTTCATTGTACATGGTCATGATGAAGCTCTTAGAGAACAAGTAAAGTCGTTCTTGAAAGACCAAGGTATCGAACCCGTTATATTAAGTGAATGTGCAAGCAGCGGAAAAACAATAATTGAAAAACTGGAAAGTGAGTCCGATGGCGTTAAGTATGCAATTATATTATATACGCCAGACGATAACTCAAATACTAAAAATAAAAAACGAGCACGTCAAAATGTCATTTTTGAGCATGGATATTTTACGGCGAAATTGGGTCGCCAAAATGTTTGCGTCATAATGTCCGATAATGTTGAAAAAGTCGGTGATAACGATGGGGTTGTTTATGTTCCTAGAGACAATTGGAAAATCGGTCTTATGAGGGAATTAAAAGATGCTGGATTTGAAGTCGATGCAAATGCAATCTTATAACGCTAAAAACAAACTATGATTATTGCGGTACGAATTACAAAGCAAAAATATATTCCAGTAATTATAGAAACTAATGAAACGCTATAACCAAAAACACGTAACATATACTTGGACCAATCGTATCAATATACAGAGTACCATGGAAAAATATCAATATTACATGTGCGGCATGTTCGATGGCACAGACGGAGATAGATACGACATCTGCATCCCTTCACCGTTTGTGCAAAACTCAAAAGCTAAAGCTATGAAGGGTGGAGACTTTGCCTGTTGTTTTCGAGCTATTGATTCGGCTGGGCCTATACTGATTGCTTTTACAAATGAGCACTTCGAGCCTATGAACAGCGGCAAAATGCAGCTAAGATGCTGGGTAGACCAAAACGTTGTGGGTGCTTATACCTTTGAAGAGTTCAAGAAAAATGACTGGTATATTCGACAACTGTAGCCAAACAGTAGGGGGGAAAAAAGATGTAACTGATGAGGCGGACTTTGTTGATGTATTCCCTAACATGGAATAGGGGAAACTCTACTATGTGGATGGGGAAACATATTACATAGTAAAAACAATAAATAGTACAAGGCAAGTGAATTCATAAATATATCAATATTCAAACAGAAAAAGGACGTAAACAATATGGATTTTTTGGATAAATTGCCATACAATGAAATTGTTGGCTTATATATTGTAGCTCCAATAATTGTATTCGCTCTATTTTGTATATGCTTTTACAGCAAAGAAGCTATAATAAAGTCGCTTATATTTTCTTCCTGTGCAGTAGGTTCATATTTCCCGATTCTCAATACAATTATCAGTGAAAAAGAAAACGCAGGACTAATATTTAGTAAAATAACTAAATCTGCAACTGATATCGAAATTGCAAAAGAATTTATCGGCATAATGATTACTATAGCAATAATAATTGGTTGGATTGGCTGTATAGATACGGCGTATCAGCTATTGTTCCCTAAAAAAGAAAAGCAGAATGTTAAGAAAAAGGCAGCCAAAAAACAGCATAAAAAGCGGCACTAAAACATCGTGTCTTTCTCCACGCACCCCACCTTAAATGGAATGTGCCTATCCAGACCGATGGCGTCGTCCAGAACATTAAAATCCCAACAGTAGGGGACCTCGCTACCGTACAGATTGCTCTCCAAAATGATGGCATCATTGTCACCGCTGCCACATTCGTGCCCCAGCAGGACAACCGGGAAGACATTCCCGCAAATGAAAATGATGACCTACTTTTGCTTAATGACGAAGATGAAGATACAGAGAAATACGACTGGCAAAACGAGCCTCCCACCGAGGATTTTGACAACTTAGATACTGACTGAGTTATTGAGATTAGTCTTGAGTAATTTATGAAACACGGTATAATAAGACTATCACAAAAGGTTTAAGCCTCCCATCGTAATCAGTAGTATGCTGACTGCGGCGGGAGGCTTTTTGACTAAATAGAAAAAGGTACTATACAACAAAAACCGACTACAGAAGAAAAAAACAGTTCATTTAGTTGTAAAAAAGCGCATCCAAACGCAAAGATTAAACTTAAAGAAAAATTAGATAAAAGCATACACCCATAGCATTTACGAATAAGATAATTTTATTCAAATGGTTTTATTATATAAGCATTCAATAAATGATAGGAGGTATAATATGTTACCTTTAAGCATCTTTTTCTACATTGTAATGCTCATTATCACAGTATGTGTTATTGCAGGAATAGATTATTTGCGTATCTATTTAAAAAGTCCTTTTGAATATCCTTACTTTATACGCAAGTTCGACGTGACGGGGAAGAGAAATATTGATATTGAGGATTATATTGACACATATCTCATAGAAAACAGGTTTGATGAAATCCAAAATTATTACAATATGATTCAACAGTGGAAAGTTGATTCAGAAGAAAAAGTAAATAAAACTATTTTTAAAAAGTTACGAAGAAAACAATATTTAGAAACGATTGACGATGAACACGCATTTGTATTTCAAACGATACGAAAAAGAACAAGATATACACAAAGTAATTATACCCGTTCTCCATACAAAGTAGAGATGGTAGACTCGCAAAAAGAATTCAGCTATAAAGACATTTATAATAGGTATATGGAACTTGAAAATATAGATTTTGAATGTACGTTAAGAGAATATCACAACAAGACAAGATACGCCTTTGTACCGCAAGAACTATACTACAGAGTAAAATTAAGAGATAATTACAAATGCCAGCACTGCGGACGACAAATACGAGATTCCCAAAAAGTATATATTGACCATGTTATTCCTATATCTAAAGGAGGGAAAAACATTCCATCAAATTTGCAGGTTCTATGCGAAATGTGTAACAAAAGAAAACACAGTCCATAATTTCAAAATTCAATATTGACTTTTTTATCAATGTTACTATAATTAAGAATCATAATAAATCATAAGCCCCTGCCGCAATTATCTTAAATTGCGGCAGGGGCTTATTGTTTTAGGAGAGAAAGATATGGCAGAAACAAATAAACCAACAATAAATCAGCACTATGTTCCACGCTTTTATCTGAGAAATTTTGCAATCAATACCAATACGGATTTGGTATATTCTTTAGATATGACGGCAATCAACCCTACACCAAGACAGTCATCCTTATCTCAAATATGCAGTAAAGACAATATGTACGAATGTGCAAACACCATAAAAACGAGTGGAAATATAGATTGGCTTGAAAGAAATAAGACGGAAAAATTACTTTCAGAATGTGAACAACAACAAAGCAAAGCAATAAGTAAAATATTATCTGTAACATCAAATAAAGATAATTTTTGCACTGCTTTGATATGTAATAAAGAGGAAAAAGAAACGCTTTTTTCGTTTATCGTTCATTTGTTTTTACGAAATCCCGCAATCTATGAACAATTGTATCACAGTGCAATCAATACAGCAAATCTAAGCGGCCAAACAGATTGGGATGGTTTTGGCCGAGCATGTATTAAACTTGGTTTAAATGAATCGCTTTTTAACCAAAATAGCAAACTAAATATTTCGTATTACAGAAAGTGTTATGACATTTTGAATACATTAAGTTTTAAATTTTTCTATACACAAGATACATTTATTATAACATCCAACATTCCAATCGCAATTTATCCTACAAGCAAAGCAAAGAAAGTTGCAATTTGGTTACCTTTAAGTTCACATATTGGCATTATATTCTCCGGAAATAAAAAACACAAACGGAATAATCTTGTAGACAGCACAAATAAAACTGAAACACTAAATTTTTTGGTTGCTAACAATGCAAACCTATATTATCAAAAAACAGCGCTACTTATAGGAAACAATAAAAGATGTCTTACAAAGGCATATGATATCGTGTCAAACCCTCATTTTAGGCTATCTGATTTGTGATTTGAAATCTACGAAAAAACCTATTCGATTTTTCGTAAAGAAAACCATATAGCATAGCGCAAAAATCAGTATATAATGAATATAAAGATAAGTGTACTCAGAAACACTTATCTCCGCAAAGTCTTGTTCGAGTTCACACATCGGACAAGGCTTATTTTTTATGTTCAGAAAGGAGTGTGGGAGAAACATGGTGATGATTTGTTTCTCTTTCATCGCACACAGGAGGTGTTGACGCGTGAAAGAAAAGATAACAAAACTCAAAGACTGGTATAACAGTCTGAATTCCACAAAGCAAAAGCTGGTCAAGTATGGTATTATCGCTTTTCTGAGCTCGTTCCTTGGCGGATACTTTGCAGAAAGTGCTTATAGAGTATCTACGAACGGGTTACTGGGAGCTGAAAATGCCAGCATCAATTTTCTGCTTTGCCCAATCTACGCACTTATCAGAGCAAACGGTCTGATTTACACCCTCATTATTACGTTAGCCATTTCTGGCTTCCTATTTATAATGGAGTTCAGAAACCAAGACCTTGCGAAGGAAGCGCATGAGGATGACAGAGGTGTTGCAGTCGCCGCGAATCCTCTTTATGGCTCCGCTGACTGGATGCAGCCTGAAGAAATCCATAAGCATTTCGAAATCGGCCCGGTCAAAGATGTGGAAGGAATTATTCTCGGCCAGTTGGATAAAGAAGGCAAGGAAGCCATTTGTTTGGCAAACAACTCTCCCGGCAACAGAAACATCATGATTTTCGGTTCTCCCGGTTCCGGTAAGTCCTACGGCTTTGTTCGGTCTGCTGTATTTCAGTCAGTTAAGAATCAAGCCTCAATGGTAATTACTGACCCCAAGGGCGAAATCCACAATGACATGCGCAAGTTCCTTTTGGATAACGGATACGAAGTAAAGCTGTTCGACCTTGTTGACCTGCTGTATTCCGATTCTTGGGATTGCGTATCCGAAATCATTGACCCCAAAACAGGCAATGCAAACGAACTGCGTATTGCCGAATTTGCAGATGCTATCATGAAGAACTCCGGTGAAGGCGATGAGTTCTGGGACGGCGGCGAAGCCAACCTTTTGAAAGCTATCATCTTCTATCAGGCATATCGAAATGAAAGCGCCAAAGTAGAAAAGTTTACCAAGTCTATTATTGAACTCTGTAAAGACCTCTCTATCGACAGCAATGACTGCCAGCAATTCATTACTATCATTCAGGATGAATCTACTATTATGAATGATAAGTATTACTGCGTAAGAGAACTTGCAAAGAGAAAGGCCGAGCAAGACCTCGAAAACGGGCAGCGTGACAGCGCTATCGATGCCTCGTTGACCGGCGATGAATATGTATCGGCATGGGTCGAAAAGTACATCGCAGACATCGATGACTGGGTAGACCGCCGCGCACCGCTTCATATCGATGAAATTTATCGTCTGCTTTTGAACAACGACCTTGCAAAATGGGAAGAGTGTTTCAAGGACATTCCTCTGGATAATCCCGCACAGCTTGCATGGTCAATCTTCAAGCAGAACTCTGATAACGCAAGACCTCAGTTCATCACAGGACTTGGTCAGCGTATGCAGCTGTTCCAGATGCGCGATTTGCGCCGTATTCTTCGCAACAAAGATATCGACCTTGCTTCGATTGGCGACCATCCTTCTAAAAAGAAGACGGCCTTGTTCTGCGTTATGTCTGATAAGAGTGCAGCCATGAAGCCTATTACTTCTTTGCTGTTCAACTTCCTGTTCAAGGATATTTCCGACGCAGCAGATACCTATGGCCCCAAGACCCGTAATACAGTAAATATGATTCTGGACGAGTTCGTTAACATCGGTATGATTCCGAACTTTGAAGTTCTGATTTCTACCGTTCGTTCTCGTAAAATCGGTATCTTTATGATTTGCCAGACATACTCACAGCTGCAGGAAACCTACGGTGAGACAAATGCCGAGACCATTATCGGTTGCTGTGATACTTTGTTGTGCCTTGGCGTTAACGATAAAACGACTGCTGATTTCATTTCTTATAAGAGCGGTGTCATGACAGTCGTATCCAAGAGCGTCAAGGATAATCGTCCTACGGTTCTTGGCTATCGTCCTATGAATCAGGGCTATTCCTTATCTCTTGGCGAAGGCAAGCGTAATGTCATCAACCCCGATGAAGTTATGGCGATGCCTTTTGAGAATGTTTTGCTTTTCAGACAGCACGCAAAAGTGCTGAAAGCCAACAAGTTTGGCTATAACCTACATCCGATGTTCAAGGAGTTTGCCGTCAAGAACGAAAAGGGCGAACTCGAACTTGAACAGATGCCTATCATCAGCCTTCTGCCAAGCCGCAAGAAATATGCAGCGACAGAAGACAGAGACGCATTCAGTGCCGGTACCAACAAAGTCAAGACTGGTGCCGATTTCTTGAGTGTGGCAGCAAGCAATCAGGAAATCGCTTCTACACAGAGCACGGAGAGATTCCGTCAACAGCAGAAGCGTACCGAGATTCCGTCTGCCGCCGATATGATGGGCAGTACCGTAAAGACGGAAACAAACACAGCAGGGAAGGGGACTACTGCTCAGTCCAAGAAGAAAAACAAGTTTGGCATCTAATCCCCTTATATAACGCGCAAGACCTTATCCGTTTTTGGGTAAGGTCTTTTTCTTTTGTTATTACCGTCCCCACACGGTAATGTATATAAATTTCTATTTACAGAAAGGTAAAGTTTATCATGGAAGATACTATGAATCTGAATACTCCCGAAGTGACTGAGGCTGCTGTCGAGACCCCCGTTGACGAAGAGGCCGCTTTCGCCAATACCGCCGAAGAGGTTGCTGCCAATCCCGATTTCGTTGCCGCCGACACCGCTTCCAATGAAGAAGACGGTGATGCTAAGACTGAGGCTGCTGACGAAGATGCTCCCGAGGAGGACGCAGAAGCTGCTCCTGAGCGTCGTCTTCCCAAACTGGGTCGCTATGTCGATTCCGGCAACGACCTGATTGAAGCACAGATGCCCGATATGGTTCAGGCTTCCGATGAGGACGAAATGCGTCGTGCTATCCGTCAGCATCGCGTTCTGTATGCAAAGGTCGTTGCTATCGAGCCCATGGGCGATGGCATCAAGATTGTTGCAAAGCGCAATACCATGCGTGTCGTGTTCGTCCCTGAAGATTTCTTCAAGTACAGCCTGATGAAGGATATGGATGGTCTGAGCAGCGAAGAAAAGACCATTCGCTACAAGCGCAAGGCCAACCGTATGCTCGGCGCTGTCATTTCCTTCATCCCCCGCGATGTCGGTTACTTCACCGATGATTTCGGCACTCGCATTCCTTTTGCCGTTGGTTCTCGCGCCGATGCTCTGGCTCAGCTGCAGAATCGCTACTTCTTCCGCGCTACTCCTCAGACTCGTGTCGAGGTCGGCAGCACCACTACCGCCAGCGTTCTGTCCTGTGGCCCCCGCTATGTCATCGTCGAAGCTTTTGGTGTTGAAGTGAGCATGGGTACCGGCGCACTGTCTGCATTCGAGTATATCGAAGATGCCTCCAAGAGTTTCAAGGTCGGCATGGGTATTCCTGTTGCCGTCGAGGCACTGGAAGTGGATGCTCGCGCAAAGACTGTCAACATCCGCGTCAGCCATTCTCTGCTGGAGCGTATGTCTGCCAAGGTTGAGGGTGTCAGCGAATCTATGATTGGCGGCCGTTATCTGGCTACCATCGTCAACGTCACCGACAAATACTACCATGTGGTTCTCGATGGCCTGAAGATTCGCGGCGTTATCCCCAAGACCCAGAACATCTCCAACGAGATGCTGATGATTGGCGATAAGGTTTCTATGCTGGTTCGCTACATCAACAAGGAGCAGGCGCTGGTCATCGGCGGGCGGCCTAAAAATTTAAACAAACGCAGCCATCTGCCATAAGATTTAACCGAAACGCCCACTAACACAATCACCTAATTTGGTTCCGGAGGATGGTGGGGTCCTTCGGAACCTGTTGCTTATAAAAATTGGATGCCTCCACGTGGCAAGCAACGGGCAACATTACGCCACACCGTAATGGCTAAATCCAAAGAACTTTGAAAACTCAGATTTCTTCAACATCAACGCTTTTATCCTTAGGGATAAAGCGACGGCAAACACAACCGGACTCAGCAATAGCACGGTCCTCCTCATCCAGATGGCTGCAGCTCTCCTCGCGCCAGCTTTCGTCGGCCATCATAACATCCTCGAAACTAACAGTATTATTCATCATATCATTCATCATCGTAATAAACTCCTCTTTGTTTCTATACTTATATTATACCACAAATCCGTGTAATAGTCAACTGCTACAAAGAGGAAGAAGGGAGATATATCAAATATGGGGAACCATAACGAACAGGAAGTATTTAGCCCTACGACTAAGTACGGAAGCGTGGTATATAACGGATTCAGCGAGAACGCGACATATCTGATTTCATTTCAAAAGAATTTGTTTTTCATGGGCGTTGTATGCACAGTTGTAATGAACTGTAAGCAGCCAAAAAAAATATTCTCCATGCTTACCAAAAACAACATAGCAAACGACGAATGCAAAAACATCAATGTGAGATTTTTAAGCCAGTCTCAGGTTGGAGTTACATTCCGTGGCATTGTAGAGTATCAGGAAAACAAGGTAAATACAAAAAACGAATGTATCAGATGCGCCGATGTATACCTTAAAGAAGCAAGACGAATCGTTGCAAAATGCGGAGGTATCAACTGATTATGGCACAAAGAAAGGTATATTACATTCCAGATAACTTCGTTGACGATGAAAAGATATTCGGCGGTAAGTTCCGGAAGAGAAATTTTATAGAAGCTGTTATTTTTACGCTTCCTGTGCTTGGGCTTTTTTGGCTCATTAACTGGGCAACGGGAATAGGTTGGGGAACACTTTTCTATCCTACATTTCTTTTTGGAATCGCCACATTCTTTCTTTTCATTATCGGATATAACGGTGATTCATGGGGCGAAACCTTGCTCCTTGCACAAAAATTCCGTTCTAACAAATTCAACATTTCCACCTATAACCCGCGTGTCAAAACCGAATTAACTGCTGATTATCTTGCCAATCCGAATGCAAACTCCAAAGCCGAGGCTATCCGCAATTTCATTAAAAACCTTAATGATGTACTTGCTGGTGCAAGAGGACAGAGTGAGATTGCTGATGACTTGACCAGTGATAAAACCATTCTCTGGTATGTTGAAGATGAAGGTATTATCGAAAAGCCTGAATCTTTAAAGACTGCCGCAGAAATCAAGCAGGAAGAAAAGGATGCCAAGAAAGCGGCTAAACTGGAAAAGAAAAAGCAGAAAGAGTATCTCAACACATTAGGACCCAAAGAGCGCAAGATTGCAAAAGCCAGATTTAAAGCACAGGCGCTTGAAAAAGCAGAGCGTGACCGCAAACGCCGCGAAGAAGAACTTCGCATCTATAATGAGGCTATTGCGAAACGCGAAAAGGAAGAAGCCGAAAAAGCCAAAGAAGAACAGACTTTGTCGCAGCTTGAGAAGGACAAAGAGAACAACAAGAAGCTTTCTGCTCGGCAAGCCGCTGCTCAACGCCGTGCTGAAATAAAGAAACTTCGCAGAGAAAATACACTAAGAGAAAAAGAAGAAGCAAAGGCCGCAAAGAAAAAAGCCAAAGAGGATGCCTTAGCTAAGAAGCAGGCGGAGAAAGAAGCTAAGAAAAAAACATCTCCAAAGAAAAAACAAGCAACCCAAAATAAAGCTGGGGTTGCTGCCGCTCCTTCTGTACAGCAAAAGGAACAACCTAAAAAGCCGTTACTTGTCAATCTCGATAAGGTTTCCAAGAAAGAAAAACAGCAGGCAACCCAGCAGACGGCCGCACCGGCTGTGCAGGAGCAAAAGCAGCAAAAATCGCAAAAGAGTGCGATTGATAACATCTTGAAAAAGGAAGCCAAAAAGAAAGAAGAGCCTGCCAAGGAAGAAAAACAGGCAGAGAGTAAGACGGAAGCCATCAAACCTGAAAAGAAAGAGCCCGCTATTGTTCCTGTCGTAAAAGCGAGTTCCGTTCAGGAACAGACTACCGAAAAGCCTACACATCAACCTGTAAAGGCTCCACAGAAAGAAGAAGTCACCGTTACAGATAGCAAAAAAGCTGATGTTCGCGAGGTCCCTGATTTGTTGGATAGTCATAATGTGTTTTATGGCATTGGCGCAAGCCAAGGGAATGAATTCGTGCTGGACGATGATGAGAAGGGAGGAAACAGTTTATAATGTTTGGAAAAAATAAAAAGGAACAGAACGATGTAGATAAGTACCTTTCCAAAAAGCAGCGTAAAGCTATTGCTCGCGAGGAAAAGGATAGAATCGACCGCCAGAAAGCTCTCGAAGAAATCAAGTATCGCGAAATCAAGGGTACACAGGAAATGCTCCCTGTTTACGATACCTATCAAGGTGTTATCGTAACCCGCGATGGACATTTCTGCAAGATTATGGAAGTTAAACCTCTCAACTTCATGTATCTCTCTCCGCAGGCGCAGAACAACATTATCAGCCTGTTCAGCCAGATGCTTTCAGCAACGCCTTATAATATGCAGCTCATTTCCTACGCTCGTAAGGCAGATGTGGATTCTATGATTCGTGCCGTCGAAGACCTCAAAAAGAACGAAATGAATCCCGCATGTTTCCAGATGCAACAGGAATACGAAAACCTTCTTCGTTATAGAGCCGCACAGAACGGCGTTACTCGCCGCTTCTTTGTCGTTCTTGAATTCAAAGCAGACCTGCAGAATGATGGCACAGACATCAATAAGGTCGTTGGCGATTTGAACGCAGCAGCAAGTAGATGCCGTGGATACCTTGAAGACGCAGGCAATCAGTTCATTCCTACCTGTGAGACGGATGAAGGCGTGTGCGACATTCTCTACCAGATGATTTGCCGTAAGGAAAGCGAGACGGTAGCGTATGATGTTCATGCACGCGAAGTTTTCCTGAAATATGAAAAAGCTGTTGTTGAACAGGGGCTTGGCTCTATGCCTATCATTACAGCACCAGAGACCATCGCTCCTAACTGGATGGATTTCTCTCATTACAACTACGCTGTCATTGATGATAAGTTCTATACATTCGCCTATATTTCCGATACCGGTTACGAAAAGAATGTGACTGCCGGATGGTTGAATCAATTCATCAATAGCGGCGAAGGCGTTGATGTCGAGATTTTCTTAGACCGTCACACACGCGATGAAGTTTACAGCAAAATTGGTTTCAACGTCAAACAAAAAAGAGCAAAATCTCTTGATAGCCATGATACGGATTCCGACTTCCACGAAATCCAGAACGCCATCGGTGCTGGTTCTTATCTGCTGGATGGATTGGCTGCTGGCGAAGATTTGTTTTACGCCAGTGTTCTTTTTACTATCACTGCCGATGACTTAACAGAACTTGAACGGCGTTTCCATGAATTTGAAAAGAACGCAAAGGGTTCTGGATACAAGGTCGTCAGATGCGATTTTAGAATGCAGGAAGCCTTTATGTCTTCCTTGCCTACATGTTCTCTCGAAAAACAACTTTATAAACATTCTAAGAGAAATGTTCTGACTTCTGGTGCTTCGTCTTTTTATCCTTTCGTATCCTTCGAGATGCAGGACCCGAACGGTATTATGATTGGTACCAATACGGCAAACAACTCCTTGGTTATCATTGATGTTATGGATAGAAATATCCATCGTAACTCCAATGGCGCTATCCTTGGCACATCCGGTTCCGGTAAGACATTTACCTCTCACTTATTCGCACTTCGTTTCCGTATGCGTCGAATTCAGACATTCATTCTGGCTCCTGTTAAGGGCGAACGCGACTACGGTAACGGTTGTTATCGAGTTGGTGGACAGTTCGTATCGATGTCTCCCGGCTCTCCCAATCACATCAATATCATGGACATTCACGCACCTGACCTTTCCAACATCGATTCCTTGGGCGACGATGACGCCAGTAATGCAGCGCAGATTTCTTTGCTTGCACAGAAATCTCGTACCATTCTTACATTCATCAAGCTTCAAGCACCTGACCTCACATTGGAAGAAGAACAGCTTGTTGACGGTTGCGTATATGAAACTTATGGGCGTTTCGGTATTACCGAAGATAATATGTCCATCTATAAGTTTGGTACAAGCGAGTACAAGGAAATGCCCATCCTTGAAGATTTGTATAACACTATGAAGAATGTGCCAGAACTTCGCCGCGTCTGCAACATCTTCAAACCGCTTATTAGTGGTTCGCTTTCTTCGTTTAACAACCATACAAACGTTGACCTTAGCAATCTCTACATTGTTTTCGACTTCGATGCGTGCGACGGCAAAAACAAAGTCATGGCTCTTTTTATCGTTCTGGATTTCTGTTGGAGCAAAATCAAAGAAGATTCCAGTAAACAGAAAGCCATCTTCATTGATGAGGCTTGGAACCTTATCAGTAAATCGTCCAACGAAATGTGTGCCGATTTCATCAAGGAAATCTTCAAAACCATTCGTGCTTACAATGGTGCCGCTTTCGTAATGACACAGAACGCTTCCGACTTCTTCACGATGAACGGTGGCGAATATGGCCGAGCAATCATTACGAATGCTGATACAAAGATTATCATGCAGTTGCCGGAAACGGAAATCGAAATCCTGCGCACTGCTGTTCAGCTCACTGACGATGAATGCAATAAAATCCAGCAGCTCCATCGTGGTTCTGGACTCGTGATTGCAGGAAGCAGTAAACTGTTCGCCGACTTCACAGCTTCTGATTTTGAGGCTGAGGTTATCTCTGGCGATATCAAAAAATCAAAACACTAAAAACAATGACGCAGAATCGAAAAATTCTGCGTTTGCTGCACAATATGAGCACCTCCACGTTGGTGTGCGGCGGATAACGGGAAATCTCGTTAACAGAGCTCATAAAACCACCTTATTTTGACGTCGACTGAAGACATTTTTAAATCAGCTTAGTCTACGTCGAAATCCGAACAGATTTATGCGTTAACACGCGCATAAAATACAACATTTCTATTTTTGACGCAGACTGAAAAAGAACGTTCACTCAAAAATAGAAAATCACTCAAAAACAAGAATTTGGAGGTTTTTATCATGGCTGCTGCTCATAACACTGTAATTAAAAAATTGCTTCATGATTTCGGGGCTCTTCCGGCTGAACTGGTGGCAAAATATCTCACTATTATGTTTGGTGAGTCCATGACTTTGCCGCTGGCGAATCAGACAATTTATGCGGCTGTACGTGAATTTGTGTGTTATCAGAAAGACGGATACCTGCTTGCCAACAGCTTCGTCAAAATTGACAGCAAAATCGAATCCGGCGCACGCGCTTTCTGTGTTTTCCTCGAATTCATGGAGCATGTCCCCGGATTCACTTATTGCCGCCCGTCTTCTCCGTGGCAGTTGGCATTCGTTGCTGGCGATGTTACTTATTATATCGTTAATATTTCGCGTGGCAGCGAGTATCAGATGGGTACTATCCTGAACAGCTTCGGCGCTGATGAAGATTTACTCAAAAATTCACGTAGAATCGGCATTCTTGAAAACGGAGCCGATATGTCTCTGGTTCCTTACTGCGGTATTATGCAGTTCTGCACAGTTGACGATAACTATGACATTAAGGTGTACGCACCTGAAGACCGCAATACCATCGAAAAGGCATGGGCAGATGTCCAGCGGAACTAATAAATTCCTGTCGAACCCAGGCGATTCTGGCATCCTGTTTAAGGGAGCGGAATCGCCTTCTTTTTGTATGCGGGATAAATTCGACAGCGCAGCAAAGCATATCAATGAAGCACAAAAATATATCGAAGAACCGCAGAAAAGCACGATAAAGGCGCAAAAAGCAATCCATGAGCTTCTTTTGGCGCAATATGCACTTCGGGATATCATCAATTCAAGTGATATGCCACGCACAGAAAGAATGCGGTTGGAATCCCAAAGCGTACCGGATTCTTTATGTTCCGTAGCGCAAATAAATAACGGTATATTGCAAATTTCATATCCGTTTCTGCTTGGAACATACAGTAATTCAGACTCGAATGATTCATCAGCCACATTTATTGAGAAAAGTATTGGCGTAATGACACGCAATAAGCTCGATTTATTTCTCTATGAACATCCGAATTTGGCCTTTCCGGATGGTTTCCTGTACCTGATTTTTAAGAGATTTATCCCTCAAAACGGGAACAAATTGCTTGTCTGTGATAGCAATAATATGGAAACAGGGGCTATCACAAACGCAGTTTCGCAGGCTATCGGCAGGTCAGATAATGCCTATTCTATGGGGTTCGTTTATACAGCATCTGTTGGCGAATATCCGCACACAGAAGTGACGCTTATACAGGCGTCTGACCTTCCTGAATGGCACAGATATATGGGTACCTGAACCCAAGGAAAATCAACACTAAAAATGTAGATTTTTATGGATATGTATTCGGGTACCCAAGAATATCAACATTTCACACACCAGAATAATGCGGTGTTATTGCACTTAGCGCATTTTCTTTGCGTTGAGGTATGGAAAGGATGGAACGCCTGAAATATGCCAAAGCCGACCAAGGTAAGAATCCTCGAATATCTATACACAGTGAGTAGTATTCCGAGAAAGCAATTAAAGCTGGCATTTCAAGATGTGGCTTATAACACAGTATTCAGAGCAACGAAAGAACTTCTGGATTCTGGTTATATCGAATTGCTATCGGTATCAAAAGGACCAACCAGAATCAAGATTACAAAAGCTGGCATGGATTATCTTTCAAAACAAAAAGATGCAGTTATGCAAGCAAATATCCGAAGCACAGTAACATCTTCAAGCAAGAAAGAGCGTATCGAACGAGTTCAAAAAACGATTGATATGTGTGTGGCTTCTGGAATCAAAACGTCACAGACATCTAATGTCAGTTTTTCTATTTTCTCACAAAAGGAACAAGACGAAGACACTGTTATTGAGTTCTCCAACTTGTTTGTTGATGAGGCTGTATTCTTTAGAGCTGACGAAATCACAAAAACAATCAAGGCAGAGAATACTTTCGGTGAAGAAATTACACAAACGCAAAGCAGAGTTACAGGGTTGATAATCAATAAAAATGGCTTATGGTTTGTTTATCATTCTCTCGATAAGTTGATGAAGTTCACAAAACAAATTGAGCTCACATTCACAGAAGCTGTTATCCGGTTTATGGAATCCAGTTGGTTGGTTCAGCAATATCCAAACTTCTTTGGATTCTTATCCGCAAAGCCAAAAGCCATCATCATTGGAAACACGCCGTCCATGCTTCCGAAAATCTTTACCGGTAGAAAATGGGGCGAAACGGAATCCGATAACAAACAAAAGCAAAAAATAGCTGCTCAAATGGGTTCCTATGAAAACTTGAAATTCATTTACTCGTCCATCGAATTCGTGCCGAATAACGATTGCGGGCGAAACTATCTGCACAGAACCGTTTACATGACACAAGCTGAAATGCTTGATATGTGTAAGACATGGGCAACAAAATTTGATTATGATTGCGTAGCCGCCAACGGCATGTTCCAACTTATCCATACGGGTACCTCTACACGCGTAGCCATTTTACTGACGCTTAACTTCGATATGCTAATCCATATCAGAAATTTACCGGAGGGTACCTCAATCATCATTGATAAGGTCATGGCCGAAGCAGTAAGCCGTGTGCTTGGCGCATCTCTTGTCTCTGCATACGACTTTAATCTCAATAAGCTCACTCCTCATAAATACAACAACAATGGCATTCGTTGTGACGGTATCAACCCTCTCACCAAAAAAGGACATCTGGAATAGATAGAATACGGGTACCTGAATGCCGGGTACCCTTTTGTTATCGCGTAGCCCCATACACAGAGAGAAAACAGAGATAGAAGAAAATACTCTGTTTAATTCTGTGTCGTAAAGAGAGAAAGGAGAAAGTCCCATGAATAATAACCTCGAAGCAGGCGAGTTCAATATTGAGCTCAAAGAAGAAGAACCCGTCTGGATGGATAAAAAGCGGTATACGATTTTCGCATTGCCGATTTCCTTCACCACCTATTACTTGACTCCAACAAAGATTCTCATCGAATCTGGATTATTTACTACAAGAGAAGATGAAATCATGCTTTACAGAATCAGAGACATTTCTGCGACGCAAAACATCTTTGAAAAGTTAAATAAAACAGGTACGATTCGAATCTGTTCTTCTGATGTAGGAACACCGGAACTTTTGATTCAGCATGTCAAGAATCATCGAAAAGTCAAAGAGGCAATTTCGCAGGCAGTGGAGAAAAGCCGGAAGGAAAATGGAATCAAAACGACAGAGATGCTGAGTCCACATCATAACCACGACGAGATGCCTCCAATGATGGAATGCCCGTTTTAAAATTTCAAATTGAAAAAATGGAGAGAAGCCATGAGTATGATGGAAGTAGTGTTTGAAAAGCAAAGAAAAGCCTTTGAGAAGCAAGTGGAAGAGCAGAACAGAGGATACAGAAAGCCTCAGAAAATCAATATCGAAAGAAATATTCAGTATGGCGAAGATAAACTTCAAACCTTCGACATGATATTTCCAACAGATGCAAAACCGGATATTCCCGTCATCATCAATATTCATGGCGGAGGGCTTGTAATGGGTGATAAAGACTTCAATACAAGATTCAATATCAGGATGGCGCAGAACGGGTACCTTGTAATCAGCGTAAATTATAGACTGGTTCCGGATGTGACTGTATTTGAGCAGATGCAGGATGTAATTGACGGAATTGAGGCAGCAAGAAAACATCAAGAAGAAGAAAGAGAAGTTCTGCGAGCCATATGGGGCGTAACGGAAGACGAAATAAACCAAATCAACAAAAGAAAATCAAAGAGAGATTATGATTGGGGCGTTCCCGTATACCTGACGGCAGATAGTGCAGGCGCGTACCTTGCGTTGTATATTCTCGCTGTTCAAGGCAGTCCTGAGGTGGCGAGAGAATTCAAAGTAAGACCAATGACGACAAGAATCACAGCTGCCGCATTTATTAGTGGAATGTTCTACACAACCAGAAAAGATAAGATTGGCTTGTTTATGCCGAAGTACCTGTATGGACGCGGATATAAAAAAGCCGGTTTTTATCCATACATCAACCCCACCAATCCAGAAATCATCAAGTCACTTCCGGCAACGCTGTTTGTTACCAGTAGAAGCGATATGCTGCACTCGTATACGGTTGATGTTTATGAAGCTGCCGAAAAGTACGGAAGATATTGTACATTGATTGATTATCCAAAGAATAAGCAGTTGACGCACGCATTCAGTGTGTTCTATCCAAGTCTAAGCGAAAGCGTTCATTTAATGGACGAGATATGTGAGTTTTTTAACAGCAATAAGATAGCTTATCGGTAAAATGCATTCATTCTTTATCAAGCAGTCATTCAAAAAACAATAGTGATGAACGGGTACCTCATAAAACGGGTACCTTATCCCATAGAAACATGGTAGGGGAGACAGGAATAAAATGGGACATGTAACTATCAAAACAAAAGTCATTGCGCTGGCTGTGCTGGTTGTCGGAGTTATCGGCAGCTATAATGTCAGCGTAAAAGGGCTATTGCAGAAAGATACGCAAACGCAAACGGTAGATACAGTTCTTGAATTCCAAAGGGAGATTCTAAGAAGAGACATTGCAAGGTATCCCGTTGAGGTAATGCTCGAAAACGCCAAGCATCAGATTGTTCAAAAAGAAGAAGCTGAAAAAGAAAAAGAAGAAGCTGCAAAACTGGCAGTTCAACAGGAAGAAGAAAGACAAAGAATCCTGAATTCAACAACATATGTGTGGAATGAGGTATCTACACCAACCTATGGACAAAGCTACGCATCTATAACTTGTGACGAAATTGGACTCAGTAGCAGGTTATATTGGGGAGACGACCAGTCCATGATAAACACCGCACAAGGTGTTTATGAGTATACGGGTGCCTCGCAAATCGGGTACCCCGGATGTCATCTTCTTGCAGCACACAATAGCAGCGTGTTTTCGCTGTTACAATACGCAAGTGTCGGGGATATTTTTACCGTAACAACAGAATATGGCCGATACGCCTATGAAGTCGATTCCTGCCGAAGCGGAAATGTAACGGCAGATGCAGGGACGATTGTAGCGAGTGACGGCACTGTACTTGTGAATCTCGGAGACTCAGATGACAGGCTCTATATGTATACCTGTTATCCGTTCGGATATTATGGGGCAACGAATCAGAGATATGTTGTAAGGGCAACCTTGATTCCGGAAAGTGAGACGATAAATCTGAGCGCATTGTCCACAGATGATGACTACGTGAGTATAAATAAGGAATAAAGAAAAGAGGGCAGCTTTGTGAACCACGAAAACATAAAGGTGCGGAACGAGCAGATACTTAACGATTATGTTGCAGGAATGTCTGTAGAGGCGATTTCTGAAAAGTATCAGCTGAGCAGTTATCATTGTTATAGTATTCTACGGCAGCTGGATTACAGAAAATATGAACGCACTGCCGTAAAGTCCAGAAGCCCGTTTCCAGATAGAAACCGGCAAATCATTGATGAATATCGCAACGGCGTTTCGGCTACCGAGTTGACAAAGAAGTATAATCTGACCCGTGCGAGAGTTTATAAGATTCTGAGTAATTCTGATGAGTATGTAAGTCATCGCGTATCTGGCGTGTTAACTTTGCGCCGTGCGAAGATAATTGAACGCAACAAGAAAATCATAGCAGATGTGAAGACACATCCGGATATTCCAATTACAGAGATTGCTTCCAAGTACAATATCTCTCCAAGCATTGTTTACACAGTTCTGCGCACTCAATAAAAAAGCAAAGAAAAACATCTCGTCAAGGATTAAATATAGATAATTATCTCAAGAAAAAAGTAAAGCCACGGAATTTCGAAGAAAACACATAGATTATTGTTTTATTACACAGTAAAGGAGGTGCAGATGCAATGTTTGAATTTGCAGCAAGCTCTATTCTTGGCGCGAAACGCTTCGTTGGCGTCAATGAAAACCAAGAAACCGAAACTTTGCTCAGGCAGAACTACACCATCGAGGAGCTGGAATCAATGCAATTCGTTGGTGAAGAACAACCACTTATCAAAAGAAACGGTGTCATCTTTATTCGTGACGGCACAGTTGTGCGAAGATATAACGCGAAAAGCGGAAATTGGGAGTTTATGTTTATCCCTCGTTATACCTGAATCGAGTAAACACAAAAAAGGAGAAACGCTGAATAACGCGTTTTGTAAAACGATGGCAAAAGAAATTGTTCGCAAAGAACCAGATAAGAAGTATCTCGGACAGCCATGTTCTGTCACATGTGTGGGTACAGCGTATGACCATATACATACATGGCCTTTTACGATTATCAAACCGGAAGGAATGAGATATGACGGGTACTTGAGACTAAGGGATATGAACCAATTTGCTCGCGAGTATCTTCCTATTGCAAAAAGGATAGATTTCAAAAAGAACGAACGCCCACGGCTAAAAGAATTTTTACAGACAAACGAGACACGCTGCTGTATATGTGTTCTCGGCCATTATCTATATGCAGATGCGCAAACATACTGGTCGTTCTTTGATAATGACGATGATAAAGTAATTGCTGTATGGTATTTGAGAGTACCATCTGCGGGAAATATGAAAAATGGAAGCGGTACGCAATAAAAAAGCATCTCAGAAATGTTTGGATAGTGGCCGAAAGATTGATGACACGCTGCCGATGCCGGACAAGAACTTTGCAGAGTATGTTGCAGCGGCAGGTGCAGGAGCTTGGGTACCTCGGCATTTCACGATTAAAAGGAGGAGGAAATCATGGCAGCCAAAAAGGATAAGATGATTCCGTCTGAGAAAGAACGGAAAAGAGCACTGAAATATGCGACCCCGGCAGGTACGGGCCGGATGTGGGTAACAATGGGAATCGCCTTTATAATTTTCGGCATTATCTTACTGCTGATTCCGATTGGCCTTGTCATCTCGGAGGCATCAGCGCAGAGATACGACCCAGAAAGCATCCATACGGCAACACTTGTATTCTATCTGCTTGGCGCATTTTTTGGTTTCTGCGGATGTTTTTGCGTTATCTTTGGCAAGCTTGCCGTCAAAGCATTTGCTAAGATGCTAAGTAAAGGTGAAATTAACTATCCGGTAGCGGAATGCAAGACGCCCAAGAAGTTACTACTTCAAGAGGCGGAAGCCATCAATCAGAGTCCTAATGCTCCATTGACAGCTTCCACATTCGGGAACTGGATTGATTTTGAAGCCGATTGGCAAAACTGCCTTTCCATTCACAATGGCATCTTGCAGAGTCATCAGATTTTCAAAAAACTGATTCTCGTACAAGACAATTTTACTTACAAAGAGCTGGACTACGAGAATAACTCGGAACTCGGCGTCGGAGTCAAAACATTCGCCGCAGGAAGCACAACGACCATCGGCAAAATGAAAGGCCACAAGCTCATTTACAATATCGGCATGAATCTTTCCAATGGAAAACTTGGAGTTAACAGCTATTCCATCGATACGGTAGACGTCACGAATGAAGTACATAAGTGGTTAGCTGACCGCGGATATACACGTGTTGAATAAGAAATAAGAAAGCCCCATCCGTAAAGGACAGGGCTTTCTGTTTACTGTAACGCAGTTTATCAAAATTGTATAAACTGCAATGCGGAGTTGTGCTCCTAGACGTAACTTTCTCCGTTCTTATTTCAATCATATTTATTTTAGCACGAATCAGCACGGAAATCAATATTAGCCATAAACAAAAATCAAATTTCATGGAGGACAATACGAGTGATTTCCAAAGAACTATTTTGTAAGACTGTCGCAGATATTCAGACACAGGATACGAGAATGAATGAGTTTGGCGATGCACTCAATAAAATCTGCGATACATCCGTAGTTTTTGATGTCAACAATCTGTATCTGACTGCCCTGCTGCGAATTCTCAAAGAAGAATTGAACGATAGAGCCGACATCATTCAGTGGTGGCTCTACGAAGATGTACGCAAGTGTATCTGGTATGACTTTCAGGATGGTCGTCGGATGCGTTACGATATGCCAACAGCTGAAACGCTATATGACTATCTTACAATTCCATTTGAGAAGCTCAACCTCGTCAAAGAGGAGGATGAAAAATCGGATATTTGCGGAGGTGAGTCATGAAGATGATTTTTTGTGTCGTCCTGATAATAGCAGCGGTCTGCATCGCAGCACTTGTCTGCTATGTGGTATCCGGGAAGGTGTTGCAGGAAAAAATCAAAGAAAGAGATACCAAGAAAGTCGTTCTTGCAAGAAAGAGCAAACGCTGGCACGAAAAAGCCGTAAAGCGGTTCAAGGCAAAACCCAAAAATAACCCTGAATCAGAGGATGAGTTTAACAACAAGGGTGCTTATGAAACACTCGTTTTGACGGAAGAGGAACATAGACAGTTTGACGAAGCAGAAAATGAGATAGATGAGCTGACTGATAAGATACGGCAGTTGGAAGGAATCCACAGTGTCACCTACCGAGCGGTTTTTACTTGCTCGGTCTTATTCGTTACATCATTACTCGTTTTTACAGTTACCGGATTGGTGCAAACCTAAAAGGATGAATTGACATGAAGATTTTGACAAAAGAAATATTGGCAGAATTTATTGCGGATTCCAATCAAATCTATATTGCCGGAATGTTGAGCGACAAGATAGAAGGCGTATCGTTTTACGCAGAGTTCATCCGCAAGCCCATGATTCAGAAAAAACATAAGGTAGAACTTCTTTACAGCGCAGTGAGCGATATTCAGGATGGGCAGGAAGAAGAAAACATCAGCCTTTTCCACGATGAGCTCAATTTTATGGGTTACATTGTAGACAATGAGACATTTTATTTGTTTGATGCCAAGAAGGAAGATGTTGAACAACTCAGATTGTTTGGATTCGAGGCAGGTGATATGCCTGAGAATCTAAAAGAGATGATGAAGAACGAGGTAGAGGAGTATATTCGCAATAAGTATATTCCCACAGAAGCAAGCGTCGCTTTGTTTTTTTTGCAACGGCCAGAACAGGAGATAAAAGATGCAACAATTTCCGCTGCGCATAGTTTCGTGACGGGAGAGAAAGTGAATATGGTTGAGCGTTTTATCATAAACGCCAATCTTTGCGATGAAGCCGCGTATGCTTTTTGGCTTGCGGACAAAGATAATTGGCTCGAATCGCTGCTGCAGATGCGTAAATACAAAAACGACTATTACGATGTCGTCGATGACAGGAGCATGAAGGAAACTGTTGTTTACGAAAAAGTCATGGAACGGATTCTCGCAGATAGCATCGAATCTGACGAAAAGTATCTCCGCCTCAAAAAGCTGTTTGAACTCATCAAGGATTACAAGGATGTCAAATTGCTTATCAAGCGTCAAGCAAAGGATGAAAAGCCGGTCGTTGCCCATTGTGATGTGTTCTCTCTGACATACATCAATACATTCAAACAAGATGGCTTGTATCTGCGTGACGGAGAACTCTGGGTCAATCCGAGCGCCGAACCGTTCTTCTCTATACAGGATGCGCTCGATTTCATCCCGCTTGAGAATATCTGCGGAGTCCTTCTTCCAAGCGGCGAGGTTTACCTATAATTCGAGAGGTAACACAAAATGTTCAGTATCAGCTTACTTATTATTGCGGCGGCCATCGTATACATGGTCGAGGCATACATCCATACCTATTACGCCGTAGAGTATATGCACGGAACAACTTTGTTTTTTGTGCTGCTCGCGCAGTACGGTGTTCCTGTCCTTTTCCTCCTTTTGTGTGCGCATATCATCTATAAGCAAATCGAGAAGAAAAGAAAAAAAGAGCAGAGTAACACAGACACGCAGACAGAATCTAAAGAAGAGAAATACCTGACACAAATCAATGCTGTAGTCGGAACGAAAACCATATTCTCTGAACAGGCAGACCAGATGCGGTATCAAGTCAGACGGTTCGGACAGAAGATGGCTACAGCATACAGCATGACACAGGACAGCAAGACTTCCGGTGAGCAGGCAAAATGTCTGATATTACTCGCGTCAGCGGAAAAGATTTTTTATGACCGTTTGGATGATGCGATTCGTTCTGCGTCCATGTTCGACGAAAACGAGTACAAAGCATTTTGCAAAGGCACAATTTCGTTCGGAGATAAGGAAACAGCCCAAAAAAAGAAGGAAATCTATAGCGGGATTATAGATACCATCAATAAAGTAATACATGATAACGAACGGTTGATTTTAAGACTCGATTCGCTCGCCTATGCACTGAATCAGCGTTCGGCGCAAAACCCGTGGGATACGGATGTTGTGCTCGCAATGTCAAAGTTGGATTCTGTTATCAGCAAAACGGCTAATGACATTAAACAAGACGAAGAAATCAGTAAAGAAGTAATGCGTCGATTTGATGCATTGAAGTAAAGGAGAAAACCATGAAAAAACAAATTCGTGCTATTGCTGCTGTCGCTGCAGCAACCATACTTCTGACTGGATGCGCTGCACACCAGCAGAACAACGCTTCAGAACAGACACCTACGACACAGACTCAAAGCAACACCGCTTCGTCTGTTAGTACAGAGACGACACCGGCAAGGGAAAACTGGTCGCTGCTCGACCATCTTCCGGAGTGGTCAGACGGTACAGTTACTCCTGCAATTACGACTAACCCGAGTAGTGGCATTCTTTTTTGGAAAAATCCACTCAATGATGATGACTGGACAAAGAGCCTTTCTTTGGACGGAGCACCCAACTTCAACGGTGTAAATGTATCGTTGGATGAGTTGAAAGCTCTTCCCATCAGCGGGTACATGGCTCTTAATCGAGAAGATGAAGGGTACAGTATCAAAGGAACCAGCAATGAGTACGACGCGGCCGAGGAGATAGACCGCAATATTCAAGACTATTGTGTTACGGGAGAAGAAGGTAACTACTACCAAATCGGTTCATACGCTACGGATGGCTCGTATGCAATGATGCTGAACGAAGATATTGCCAAAGAAGAGAACATGACATTTGGCGATGCGTTCGATAAGGGTTTGTACTACAGCCGTATCAACATCTACGATTTCGACTGGTTTCCGGCATACGATAGCACTGCGCAGGAAAAGTTCGAGGCTCTCTATGAACATTTCGGCAACCCGTCAGGCTTGTACTGGAAGACGACCTCCTTTGGGGGTATGGCATTCAATTCTTTTGACGAACTGAAGGCTGCCACTTATGAGGATGTAGGAGAAGCTAAGAGTTATTGGCTGGTCTGGGATTGTGATGGCTATACGCTCGCAGCAGAATGCTATGACCAGTTCGATGGTAAAGAAACACCGCAGGAAACTTCTGTAACTTCTATCTATGTTTTCCCGGATGCTGACGAATCGTACATCTCTCATATCGATGCAAGCAGCATCGTTGACGGCTATGTCGGTTCCGGTTCGGCACCGCTGTGTTTGAGCGGTATCAAAAGCGGTCAATGAAAAAGTCAGCAAGGAAGTAATGCATCAGTTCGATACACTGAACGGAGGTAAATAACAATGGCAAAGAAAGGTGTATTTCCGGTAATTGCCACCATCGCTATCGTTGGCGTCGTGGTTGGCGTTTTTTCGCAGACGGTACTGCGTGATGCAAGCGTCAGTACAAATACAATGACTTCGGAACAAGCATATGCGGATTTGAACAGCAAGACAAAACGCATTGGCGTACAGGAAGTATCCGTGAATCCGCAGCAGCTCGATGTATCTGAGTTTCTGGATGCAAAAGACGAACTCCCTGATATTGAATCATCCTACCCGTTCGTAATTGCAGGAAACGGTGATGTGAATATTGAGATTTTCTCTTCCGGCGAGAAAGCGGCAGAAACAGGTTCTGATTCGTTCCTGACCAGCATGGCAAAAAAATTCAATGCACAGCGCAATACGACATCGGACGGTAAGACTATGAGTGTTTCACTGCGTTCCGTTCCTTCCGGTACAGCCGCTGAGTATATTTCAACAGGAAAATATCAGCCTGAATGCTATACGCCCTCTAATACGCTTTTTGGGGAACTCGTAAAGAACGAAGGTGTAGAACTTACCGTAGAAACAGACCGTTTGGTTGGTAATGTGGCAGGCATTCTCGTATCCAAGAAAACAGGGGATATGCTGCGAACAGACTATGGCGAAGCGTCTGTGAACACTGTTCTGAATGCAACCATCGATGGGAAAATGATGATGGGATATTCAAATCCCTATACCAGTGCCACCGGTCTTAATTTCCTGCTTTCCGCATTGGCAAGCGGCGGAAACGATAATATCGTCGATACGGCAGCAGTAGAGAATTTTCAGAAATTCCAAGCAAATGTTCCGCTTGTATCCTTTACTACACAGCAGATGGTCCAGTCTGCTGACAAGGGTGTTGTAGATGGTCTTGTAATGGAATATCAGTCTTATCAGAATGACCCGACCTTACAGCGCAATTATGAATTTATCCCATTCGGTGTACGACATGATAACCCACTGTATTCCATTGGGAATATCTCGGCCGAAAAGAAGGAAGTTATTGCTGCGTTCGTTTCCCTCTGTGCCCAGAATCAGGCAGAAGCGACGAAGGACGGGTTCAATGGTCTTGACGACTATGCATATACCGGCAAGGTATATGACGGCAATACCATCGCACAGGCTCAGAGTGTCTGGAAGGAAGAGAAGGATTCAGGTATTCCTATCGTGGCGGAGTTCGTTGTCGATACTTCCGGGTCAATGCGCGGAGAACCTATCAATGCACTGAAAACGGCCATGATTAACACCATCCAGTATATCAATGACGACAACTATATCGGCATCATTGGCTTTGATTCTGATGTCAGAGAATACCTGCCTATTGACCAGTTCTCTCTGACTCAAAAAACTCTGTACAAGGGCGCAGTGAATTCCCTTGATGCGAACGGCAATACCGCTATGTATAACGGTCTTTGCGTTGCGATGGACCGTATCTATAAAAAATCTCAGGAACTCGGCGGAAATTGCACGCCAATCATCTTTGTCTTGACGGATGGTGACAGCAATACCGGTTATAAGTTCTCTGAGACAAAGGATATCATTGCAGGTATGAACATTCCCATCTATACCATCAGCTACAACTATGCAGCGGATAGTCTTTCGGAGCTCGCTTCCATTAACGAAGCCGCATCCATTGTTGGAAACAGCGAGGATATTACCTATAAGCTCCGCAACCTGTTCAATGCAGAGATGTAATAACTCAAAAGCGCGGTTTCATCCGCGCAGCTGCTCATAAGACAGCCTCCACGCGGCGAGCAGCGGGCAACGGGAAATAGTCCCGGCGAATCGTCATAAAAAGGAACGCGTTATAAAGAAAGGAGTAGCAGGGCATTTATTGCGGCCTAAAACACAAGTAGCTATAGGCAGTATACTCTGCACACACAATTCATGGAAAACAACGAGACAAAGAACAGCATAGTGCGGATGTTTGGTAAAGTTCCGGAAGCCATGCTCATCATTAACAACAGCATCTATTGCGATGAAGAAACTGATGGACTGTTCCACCATGAAATGGGGATTACAGACAGCCTTTTTAGTACAGAACGAATTAACGAATATATAATTCGCCGCCCATATCCTAACAAACAAGTTTGCCAAGTGTCTAAGAAAATTGGAAGAAATGTCTTCAAAGCAGGATATCCAGTTCTTTACAATGATGTGTCCGAATTAAATGGCCGGAAATATTTGGCATTCGATGCTTGGGTTGGATATGATGTTCCTCCAAAAGATTTGACTACTGCACCTGATGCTTGCCATATCTATATCCCGTTGGATATTCACGCCACAAAAGAGAAACCATATGTTCTTTTTCGTTTTAAGTTCCTTCAGACGGCAGTATTACCAGATGATGTTGATTCAACGGACGAATTCGCACTGCCAACCCAGTTTGAATTCGGATTTTATGTGGAAACATATGAAATTGGGGAGAATGGATATATATATCCTACACGGTGGGAGACACGCAAGCACACGATGGGCTGCCATGCCCCGGACGACAAATTGCTTGCGCTCGACGAATCTTTGACAGACAAAGAACATAATGTATATGTCTATCATCCAATCGATGTAAGCGGAAGTGCCTTTAATAATACCGATTTTTTGCATTTTTAACGCACAAAAATGGTTAAACAATGTCCAATCGTTTTTCGAAATAAACAAGAAGGAAGGGATTACCATATGAGAACGCAACAGGTTCCAAACTCTCCCTATTTCATCCATTACGACGATAACGGTTATTGCTGTATATCCAAAAGCAAAGAAAGCCAAGAATCCATCCCGGAATCCGAGATGCAGGAGTTTCTTGACGCAGTAGCCAATGGCTTGCTCTACATTGAAAAGGAACGGAAGAGCAGATACCAGCGTATTGACGAAGCTGAAAAAACAGCTTTTGCCAGAGGCGAAGCGGAAGGCAAAGAAGACAAGCTCATCGCCACAGTCAGGGAACTGGAGGAAAAGCAAGCGTTAAGGGAAGAGCAGGAGAACAAACTATACCACGAAGCGCTTAGTCACACTATATCTTTCAGAAGCACGAGAACAGAGTGGGTTCGCCTTAGTCGTGGAGGATGGTGAGCAACATGATAGGAAGCATTCCAATTCCAAATACCAGATTTTATCTGACAAGCATCGACGGTAAGAAGTGGTTCATAACAGAATATTACAGAACCGCACCATTCAATCCTGCAAAAGAAACATACGACCTATATAAAGCGTTTGCGGAAGCCTTCCGAGAAAACGAGAGGGAAAAGCAGGAATTTCCTGAGAAGCTCGAAGAAGCTGCGAAAAAAGCCTACGGCAATGGCTTACACGCCGGACGACATAGCAAATTATGAAAACGAATCAAGAAAATCAACAGCTTTGCGAAATATTTTTTACATAGAGACCGGTTTTTTTGTAGACATTTGCTGCAATGTAGATACAATAAAAACGAAAAGAAGATAATGTTTTTGAAAATCAACAGCGAGGCATAAAAACATGAGCATCACAAAAATCGAAACAGCCTCCGACGTAACGCTGGTTCTCAATGGCAACACGATATTTGCTTCCGATGATACCTCGTACTGGCTGCAGGAGTCCAAAATTATCGGCGGAAATGGACATGTATACGGGCATGCACAGACTATCCGAGATGCTCTGTGTCTGGTCTTGGCAAAGTACGGCGGACTCAAAGGCAACAGTACAAAACAAACAAAACCAGTAAAGGCGGTGAGACAATGGTAGTGTACACAAAATCCGGCGTAACGGTGAATTACTGTGGTAATCTCTTCATTGTATCGGACGGCAAGACATACAACCTTTGTGGCAAGATGCTAACATGCAGCGGCAATGTCATCAGCTACAACTGTCAATCGTAAGACGAAGCACTGGGTACGGTTGTTGGGCTGTACGGCGGTCGAAGATTTTAGAGAGGTACAACATGCAAAGGACGAGGTTGTCGAAATGGTTGTAGCTCTCTACAACGGAAGAAAAGAAGGAACACAGGCATAAATTCCCTGCAAAAATATATGCCGTTCACCTTTTCTGGTGGGCGGCTTCTTATTTTGTGAATACAGCAATCTGAGGAAAAAGCAAGCTGATTTTACCAGCACTTTGATATTCTGTGGCATGATTTCCAGCAGTTTGATACTCTGTGGGCAGTTGCGCAGCCGTGCGAATTGCATACAATGGAAATTAGAAGGCAAAAAGAACGATGCAAGAATGTATTTACAATAAATAAGGCGCTTGTTTTTGGTGCTTGTAAAACAACATGAAATTCAACGAAACGCGAAGAAGATACAAGAAAAGGTGAATAAAATCCGGCTGAGGCGGATAAAACTTGCACCGAGTAGTTTGAAGTCCGGACAATGGGACTCGTGAAATGATAAAATGGGACTAGGAATACCTAAAATCAGACTTAATCGAGAAAGCAAAACAATGACATAAATCTGTTTAGGAAGGATATGCACAAAATGGCAAGAAGAAAAGCAAACGGCTTGGAAAATCAGATGTCGCTCATGGACATGATGGCATCGGAAAGCGCAGAATATGCCGAAGAAGACCCGGCAGAACTCTTGGACACCGGCGAGGACATGGGGGACAGTGAAGGGCAGACGGATAAGCCATTCAAACGCGTGGCGAACAAAACCACGAAGGCAAAGGCGAGCATCTCCACACAGACCTTGAAGGTCGTAAAAGCAGTATATACAGATACTGTCGAAACAAATTGGGAAGATTTATTTGATGGCTTCGACAGACTCTATGCCATCACTTTTTCTTCTGGCATTGAATTCGTAAATAAGGTCATTAACAAGTTCTCGTATGTGGAAGTCGTGTTCGGTTGCGAGAAAATCATCGCTAACGACATTGCTGCCATTATGTCGGTACAAATTGACAGCGTACAAAGGCTTGCAAAATCCAAGTCGGCAGGGAACCTCGCGAACCGGCTCAATGACGGGTCATTGCAGCTGTATGTGTCGCGGGATACAAAATCACACGAAAAAATCTTTATTTTAGAGAGTGCCGACCATAAGCATGTCAGAGTCATTACCGGCAGCGCAAATATGTCAGCATCAGCGTTTTATGGCATCCAGCGAGAAAATATTGTCTGCTTCGATGACGAGGCGGCATTTGCACATTACAAAATCCTATTCGACACTTTCAAAGAAACCTGTTCCGATAATGTCTCGTATAAGGCAGTCGTGAACACAATGGACAAAGAGGATTATCTCAAAGAAAACATCGAGGAAGTCCCTGTTTTTCAGTCAATCGAAAAGCAGAAATACATTTTCCTTGAACAGGCACAGCCTGAGGACGAGATAGAGTACGAGATTGTTGCCGATGTGAAAAAAATGCAGGAGCTCGTTAAACCAATCATGCCGAAGATGCCAGTTAAGGCAAACCGTGTCGTGGTAGCACCTGAACCGATGCGTGTCTTCGCAAAACGATATTCCGAGACTCGGCGCGTGGCAGCCGAAACTGTTAAAGAGTTCCCGAAGCTGCATATCGACTATGATGCCGGGACTATGACCTTTAACGGAGAAAACATTGACCTTAATCCGAATCTCAGTGATGTCACAAAGAATATCAAAAGCATCCAGAAATTCTTCTCCGGTATGGATTATTTCTACGGCGATGTAGAACAGGCGAAAAAGGATTATTTTAAATACATGACATGGTATCTGGCTACACCGTTCATGGCATATTTGCGGTATTTTGCATCAAGGAATAACTACGATACGAAACTGTTCCCATTGTTCGGCGTGATGTATGGTGATTCTAACGGAGGCAAAACAACCTTTATCAAGTTTCTTGTAAAACTCATGTGCAACGAGACCGTAAAAATGAATACCACAGAAGATTTCACAGCTACGAAAATCGATGGCCTGAAACGAGTATGTGAGGGACTGCCTATCAATATCGATGACTTGGCAAAGACACAATTCCAGAGCCACTCGGAGCGTATCATAAAAAACGATGGTTGGGGAGTCTCGGAGCGGCTTATCAATTATCCGGCCGTATCCATCACATCAAATAAAATCACCTCTCTGACGAAAGACCTCTCGAAACGCGCTATCATCTGTCGAATCGGTGCTAAAATCGACAATGAGCGTGGTGCCAAGAATTCAAAACGGGTGAATGAGAGTATGTCGGAGCTGACTACCGCGTTCTACGGGGAGTATGTCCGACGAATGCTTGTTTGCATCGATGAGATGACGACTGAAATGCGTGAGAATGCGAATGGCAAGGAATACTTCCCGGATATCTTTTATGCTTCATCCAGCGTGATTGCGGATATTTTCAGAGCTTGCAAAATCGATTTGCCGGTATATGCGCATATCCTTAGCTATGATGATTATATGGGGGATAAAAGTATCGGTCGTGCTGCGATTGAGAAAATCGAACTGGCATGGCAGGCAGACCCGAACAAGTTCCGTGTTGACAAAAAGAAAAACCGGCTCATTTATTCCTATCCGCAGGATGGGCCTTGGTATGAGCTGAAATACATTGCAGACGAGCTGCCGAACTCCCTCGAAGCAGAAATTTCTGGTGGCAACCAGCTTGTCATGAACTACGAACAGGCACAGGAACTGTTCGGAATCAAGTTCCGGCGTTGGCTGGGAATCTTCAACCTCTAATACGAAAGGCAGGCCCTTTTCTGAGCCTGCCTTTTGATTTCGCAAAAATGGTTGCCCATTCGTGCGAATTGCGTACCATGAAGTATACAGGCAAGCGGTATTGCCGCTGAAAACAACTATTGCGAGAAAGGAAAGATTATGAGCGAGCAAAATTTAGAACAGAAAACAAAAATGCTGCCGCCCAGATAATGGGGAGCAGAAATGTAGAAGCCAAGCACCGAAAGGAGAATCCATATGTGTTGTCTGAAAATTGATACTGAAACGCTGCTGGCGAACTGTCTAAACACTTGCAAGACTTATTCGTTTTCACCGGATGATTTGCAGCAAATTGTAAGACTGATGGCAAACGCCACAGACAGGTATATCTTCAGCGACACCGGCGATGATGCGCTACATGAGATTGTAACGAAATTTCCGGACATGTTCGTTTACGCTGATGAAGACAGGATTGCTCTGCGCAGCGAGTGGCAGCACGATGACAAGAAGCTGCCGATGGCGTATTTCGACTTTGGATACTCCGCCGCTGACATCAAGCAATTGTGCGCAGCAGCGAAAAAACACTGCACCACGCAAAATGAACAGTTGCCAAGTTGTGCGAACCGGGTAGAATAGGTATTGTACGATAGGTTTGTAAGAAATGGCACTACTTACTTTTTCGCAGCTACTTCAACCTACCAAAAAAAAGAATTACAAGTGCCCCTTGCGCATCCGTGCGGCTTGAGGTATACTATTTACGGAATCAAAAAGAATCATCTTTTGCGAGAACTCCGCTACTGGCGCAGTTCTCGTTTTCTTTTTATTCAGAACAGAAAACAAAAATGCTGCCGCCCAGATAATGAGGAGCAGCATTGTTTTTTGTAATAGCCAGAGGGTATGGGTATCAGTTAGACATCAGACACGAACGCCCATCTCGTCAGCCTTGTCATCCTCGACATCCAGATAGTAGTATATGTCACCGAACGCTAAGCCTAACTCATCAGCATACTTTTTCAGGGTATCGGAGAACACTTTCAGGTCAAATCCATTACCGGGATGCTCTTTCTGCCATGTTTCGATTTCCCGCTTCGAGGCGGCAACACAGGGTCTTTCTTTCTTATCGTCATCATCAAAGGTAAACCCATCTACCAGACGGCGGGGGGTATCGTCCGAAGCCTCATTTTGGATGACATAGGCGACAATGGCAGCTTTACTGTTATAGTCCGAGTTCTCCGCAAAGAAATCCTCAATGTCGCCATGGCGGACAACGACATTCTCGTAGAAATCCTTGATTTCACTGTCGGCGTACTCGTTCGTCATGACTTTCTTATGCTTTTTAAGGAACTTGATGAAGGTCTCATCGCTCAGGTTGTCCGCATAGAACCCGAGAGCATCCACGCGGACTTTTACGAGGCTGTTGAGGAATTTTTCCATCTTTTCAAGGACATGCTTTGCCGTAAATGCCTTCTTCAGGTTAATGGTATAGTAAAAGACAGGGAAGTCTTTAATGTCAACACCGCTATCCTTGAAATTCTCTCCAACTTTGTCGATAGGCTTGTGCAAGAAGGGCGCATATTTGTACAGTGCATCGACATCGGTGATATAGTCGGTAATGTACAACTCATTGTTTTTGCTGTAATGTCCCAAAAGTCCGACAGCCGCAGAGAGGCGGATACCACGCTGGAAATTTGTCCAATCGAAAGTGACGGGGTAAATGACATTCGCAACAGTACCGTCCTCAGAATACTCGACGGGAGCTGAGCAGCGATGAATACCGAAGAGGTCATAGCCGTCCTTGTGGATGCTCATGTACTGATTCTCAAGGATGACGAGATTATACAGCGGCAATGCCATCGGAATCTGCGCTTTCAGGAATTCAAGAAAATAATTGACGTTCTCGCGAATCCATGTGTAGTCGTCCACGGTTTCGATGCGTTTCTTTGACTCCACGACATCTTCACCCGGAAGCGGCTCATAACCGCATGCCTGACGAAGCTCGTTTTCCGTCACGGCATCCGTTGCCTTGGCGATTTTCTTCAAGGTAACCTCAGTAGGTTGAGACTGTGTTTTGCCGTTCGCAAGACGGTTCATATATACGCGGCCGAGATGTGATGTCTGGGAGAACTGCTCCTGTGTCCGTGTACCGATGGCTTTCTTGACGAGTGCCGCCAATTTATCAGGGTCATACCCGGAATTGTTTTTGCCGTCACTCTCGAAAGCTGAATCATTCTTGTTCAGCCAGCCGTCAAGAATCGAATACCCGATATCATGTAAGGAGGCGCACACATGTCCGTCAATGTTCCTGTCGGGTTTTGGTGTGTGTTCATTATCCTCGAGGAATTCCACATTCTTGCATAATAGCGCACGCTCATTAGCAAGAAGTATATCGGGAGCGTTCAATTCAGCAAGCTTTGTAACGCGTTCATTGCCGTCTTTGAGTCTTCTGGTCAAAAACATAATGTCGCTGAGTTGGACAGGAGAGAATTTTTTAAAAACATCTGTACCAAGTTCGATTTCAGTGATGACAGGGAGAGTAACAGATGTATCGATGTCTTTGGCGTATTGCAGGATAGCATCGACGACAAAGTAGCAACTATCATATGCCTTGTAATCAATATAGACAATGGTATCCGTTTTCTTTATCGGGACAATCGTACCTTTGCCATCTTTAACGCCATAAAAAGCCGAAACGGTCATGAAATCTTCAAGGACCTTCTCATCAACATGCAATGCCTTGGCAATCACCGGCAACTGCTTGCGAAGCAGGACAGGGGCGTTCAGCTTGACAGAGAACATATAGTGGCTCCTTTTGTGTGTATCATTTTGTAGCTTTGTGTATCATTCTGTAACTATTATACAATGACGCAAATAGAATTGCAATAGCAAAAACAACAAAAAGATACAAAAAAGTACACAAAGTTACAAGAGCGGATAGCATGGCATACAAGCTCAGCTTAGCAAAATCATCGTACCGAATCCCGGAGGTCACCCAAACAGGTGGCCTCTTTTTTATTGTCAAAATCTGTCCGTCCAAGGCAGGTTATGGTATAATAAAAGACAGAAGAAAACAACACGAGGGGGCTGCCATGAAATCGAAAGCGAAGAGGAATCATAATCGCCCGGCGTCATTCCGAGAAAAGTGCAGAAATGCATTTGGTGGAGCACTAAAAGGTCTTGCGGACATCAACGCGGCGGAGAAAGAGAATGTAGCAGCGTCCTTCGACCTCGATAAACGCAGCGTGGAGCGGCGCATCGATGCTATGGAAAAGAACCGAGCCGTAGCGAAGCGTATCGCAGAGGACTGCATCAAGGGCAACCCAAGCTTCAACTTCGATGACGACTGGATTGCAATAAATATTCTGATGGACCCACCGTACAATGTCGGTGAAGAGATGTTCTGCTATTCTTTGGCGGCGGCTATCTGGATTCTCGATGCGATTCGGGCGAACCAGAAGATGGATGAGGCGCTGGCACTTCTTCCGAAAGACAAAGATAAACTAGATTCCGTGCGCCTGCCGAAATGCGTTTCGCCGTGCTACAGCGAAGCAGTGCTGCGGAGCATGGTATACACCATCCTGCACCGGAACGAGGACTGCACGGGACTCGTAAAATCACCGAAAGACCCGGCAAAGGTATTTGTCACGGACGGATATACGATTGCTGGTAAACAGCATCAGGATGTGCCATCCAGAAGGGTGTTTGAGGGAATTCTGGCTTTGCTACCGGAAGACATGGTCGATAATGCCGTAAACACGTTCGCGTTTATGTCAAAAGCTGCGGTGAGCCGGTATTTCACCTGCCGAAACAAGTGGATAAAGAAGGAGATAAAGTATACCGAAGAATTCAGAAAGAAAACAGAAGAGCTCAAAGTCATCTCTGAGGAAAGCGTTAAACTATCAGAAAAAGCGAAAGCTGCCTTTACCGGAAAGAGTATTCAGCGAAGAATAGAAGGTGTCCCGCTTATTGATGATAAGATGCAGGTTGCAGCAGATGTATTTGACCTCAAAAACCGCAGCGATAATATCATCGATGAGATGGAGGCGATTCAGGATGAACGCGATGCGCTCTTTGATGAGATTTCCGATTTCCAGAACGACAGCATTATAAAATCCTACTGGACCGAAGAAAGCTGGGCAAAACGGTATCCGAAACTCATAGCAAGGTATGCAGCGCGGTATTCAGTGCCGGACCCGTATGAGATGTGCTTTGCCTTCTACTACCTCCTCGACCAAGGCGATGACCTCGCGTGGCTATATTATCCGACCAGCGTTATCCTGTCCTTCTCTGCAGCTCAGCTGCCGTGGAGCGGTGGGACCGTGAAGGAGTTGAGCGACAAGAACGGAGCTAACACGGTGGATATCATCGACATTTTCCCGCACATTGACATTTACCACGAACTCCATACGAAGGATAGCCGGATGGTGCCGATTGCATGGAACGATATGAGCCTGCATCTGCCTCCCGATACGAAGCGGAAAGATAACCTGAGATACACACCATCGAAAGCCATCTATACCTTCACGAACGGCGCGATAGTGCCCCGCAATACGAGAAATATTGATGCGTTCGCGGAATCCCTCTATGACTGCGGCGTAACGGCAGATGAGGGCAAGGCTATTTATGGAGCGTATATCTCTGTGCTCTCTAACCTCGAAGGGCGGGTGGATTTCAAGGATGATTCCGAGTCTCTCGCAGCACAATGCAAGGAGTATGAGAAGGAGCTCGAAAGGCTCCGAAAAGAGAATGAACAGCAGAAAGAGGAGCTATACAAAACAAAGAAGGCGTTGTCTGATAAAGATACCATCTTAGAGAAGCAGGCGAATAAGAGAACCGTAGAAAAGCAGGAACTCAACAACCTGCGCGAACTGATTTTCGCTCTGACCAACGATGCAGGGGAGGAAAAGCCCAGCCAGAAACCGAACACCGCGTTCCCGTACCATACCCAGAAGAAGCATGTGGTGTTCGGCGGGCATCCGACATGGCTGAAAGCTATCAAGCCGATGCTGCCGGATGTCAAGTTCATCGAAGGTGTGCCGAGCAGCGAACAAATCAAGGGTGCCGAGATGGTATGGCTGCAGACGAATTATATGTCGCACAAGGCGTTTTATAAAATTATAGATATTGTCCGCAGTAAAAATATCCCGCTCCGATATTTCACGAGTGCCTCAGCAACAAAGGGTGCGGAACAGGTAGTGGCGGCAGACAACGGTAAATGACCGCTTTAGAAACGAAGGACAAAGCAAACGGGAAAATACATTGCGTTAGCCCAAATACAGGAGGATTTTCTATGAATATCAGGGAATATCAGGAACGGATGAATGATGCTCTTGACGAGGTCAAGCACCTGTTGGTACAATCCGGCTACTATGACAACCTGACTCTTGAAAACATTGGCTGCGACAGGGATGACCCGGACGATGTGCAGCGCTGGAATGAGCTCATGAACGCGTCTAAACTGCTCTTAAAGGCAGTTGACGACCTGAATTACCTTCATCGCCCGATTGCCGGTACAAGTCGGCTACACCTAAACACCAACGGCAGATACGAGGATGATTTCAACGAATATACCTCTGGCTCTGGCATTGAGTTTTTGTTGACAGATAATTGCAGTACACCATGCTGGGTACACTCCCACATTGAGAGCGATGACGACGGGAACTATTATATTGTTGGGTATAAACGGCTCGACATAGAAGGCTTAGAAACAAGAGTCAGGCAGAGAACTTAGCCGAAGTTGCCAAACGAAATCGAAGTATGGGAGAAAGCAAGTCTCCTCCTCAAAATAAAAAAAGTACACAGAATCGAAAACATCGTAAAAATGTTCCTTTTGCGCATTGATTATAAACGATAATTGTGGTATAATATAAATATCGGAACGGAACCGTTCTGTACCGCAAGAAACGAAATAGCAATACATAAAGGAGCATCCTTATGAGTACCACTATTCTGAAATTCGAAGCCACCGCATTCCGCCCTCAGGACGATGACGCACCCGATTGTCTGGCAGCTTCCATCAGCATTCCCGTTGAGGAAGATGACGAGGTCATCGGTAACACGATTAACAACGAGGACCTGATTGTGCATGCTGTCGGCGCACTGCATGACCTTGCGACATATATGCGTCCTGAGTGGCTCGATGACGAGGACATCAGCATGACCCTTGATATTTATCTTGGCGGTGCAAAGTGCCAGTCTCGCGGCGGTATTATCGCCATGAAACCTGAAAGCTACACTTTCGATATCGAAGACTAAGGCGTATTCTTTTGCCGTTCACCTACGGGTGGGCGGCTTTTTTCTTTGCTGAAAACCTGTGGTAGATAGCACCATTCTGTTGATAATGATTGCAAAAAGCGCATTTTTGTGGTATAATATAAACATAGGGATTGAAAAACAAGTCGAATCAACGATAATATTTTTGGGGAATATCAATGAAGCAATTTCTTCCTCTTATTCGCGATGTGCTGCTCATCCTAATACTTGTTGTAGGCATTCTGTTGCTCGATAGAAATGACAAGATGGTAGACGAGATACTGGAACGCACCACAAAGACATCCGCACAAACAGCAGAAACAGCCGAAACGGCAGACATAAACACAAATACAACTTCGGAAACCGCAGCCGCAGACTATAACTACATTTATTTCCGACACAGTAATCAGTGGGTCACAAACAAGCTGATTTGTTACGAAGTGGTCGATAACGGGCAAAACATAAAATTCTCAGCTGAAAACAGTGCCGGAGATACACTGAGCTATTATACAAACATGGCAAATGTTGTACTCATGTATAGAAATGAGAATTAACAGAGAAAAATCATTGTAATAAAAAGCAAGGAGAACAAAGTATGCTGACCAATATTATGGTTCTCAGAACCGTCAAAGAAAATGCAAATAAAGCTGTTCTGGACGCATTACCATCGATTCTGTTTGAGGGCTTGCACAATGACAAGGATGTGCAGAAATACTACCTGCAAGGTCCAGCAGCTGAGTATATTCCTGTAAATATACCGGATGAAACCGCAAAAAAGTTTTCCAAGTGCGCCACAGCACTGGCTATGCAGCTCATCCTTCTCAGCAACAAGACAAAAGGTTTCTTTGGGCCTGAGATAGTAAGTGTGGAAGGCAAGGATATTCTGACTGCAAGAAACATCATGAACCCAATCATGGTTGAGAGAAACGCGAAGTATTATAGCACAAAACTGAACGATGAGGTGTATGACACACAGTACGCAGTCAGTGAGCATGTGATTGAATGCTGGGAAGATGGGCCTGTTCCGCCGATTGTCATCAATAGTTCCATCTGGGCTATCGTGGAAAGCACTGCAGCGCAGATGCAAAAAGATAACCGTTTCCTGCGCAACAAAGAAATCCGCGACACTGAGTTTTTGGAAGTTTCAGCTCGCATCTATAACGAGTTGCTTGGATTCGCGTCAGAAAAATTTGATATTTTAAACATCAAGGAGTTTGTATGAGCATTAAGCATGTTAAAGGTGATATTCTGACAACCCCGACGCGGAATGAGGATACAGTCATCTGCCATCAAGTAAATTGCTGCGGCGTGATGGGCGCAGGTCTTGCTAAGCAGATTCGCGACAAGTGGCCTGTCGTATTCGATGAATATAAGAAAATCTGCGGAACCGACAGACTCGGTGATTCCCAGACAGTTCAGGTTGCTCCGCAGCTGTATGTCGCCAACCTGTTCGGGCAACTAAACTATGGCAGAGATAAGCGCCAGACGAACTACGCGGCGCTGGCAGCGGCTATCTTTGGGGAAATGAAAGTACATCCTAATGCCACCTTCCGCATTCCTTACGGTCTCGGCTGTGGTCTGGCAGGCGGTAACTGGGTGACGGTGCTGGACCTTATCGAGGAAGCCGCCAACGCTTGGAATGTCAATGTTGAGATTTGGGTACTGCCCAAAAAGTGAGGGGTCAGTATGTACAATACAAGCTATAAGTGTGTCAAGCCGTTCGATGTATGGCTTGATGCCATTGGTCCAGATGGCAAGAAAATTCCATATCGCGTCGAACGTGGGACTATCTGGCGTCTGGTCTGGTGCGGTGGCAAGCAGAGCTTCAAGGAATTCACCGGACCGGATAAGATGCACATTACATTGCCAGATGAGTATGTTGAGAAATACTTCAAGAAGGTTTGAGCATGGGAAATTATTGTCCCTACACGAACGGAAATGTCGTATACCTTCAGTGTAAAGAATGCGAAGAGAAGCTCTGCGAAAAAGACTGGTTCTTTTGCGGAGTTGCGGGAACTCCATTATCGATGATGAAGTCCCGCAAACAAATGTCAGAGTACCTCGATAAGATGCTGGCAAAACGGGAAAAGGTCGTCATTGCAGCAGAATCCGGTAAGAAGATGACTGCTTTGGCGGCTATGTACGCCAGCGAGCGGGGATACTCTTTCATTCCCGTCACAAACGATGATTTGCCAACATACTTATCTAAACAGCAGCAAAAGGGCTGCGTAGTTTTTGAAGGAGTCGCAGATGAACGAGAAATCGAAAGCACCTGTCGTGAGCTGCGCATACCGCTGCGGCACTGTAAATTGGAGGAAAAATAAATTTATGATGTGTCAGAAACTGGTTCGGGATAATATCCCGGCTATTATTGAGAAAAACGGTGAAACTTGCGTGACTCGCAAGCTGACCGACAAAGAATATGAGACTGCTCTGGCCGAAAAGTTGCAAGAAGAGGTCAAGGAGTTGCTGGAAGCCTACACAACCAAGGAACGGAGCGTTCTGGACTGCGCTGAGGAGATGGCGGATGTGATGGAGGTCCTGTACGCTATGGGCAAGACTTGCGCTGTTTCCAAACGAGAAATTGAACAAGTACGGAGCCAGAAAGCAGCAGAGAAGGGGACGTTTAGTAAGAAAGTCTTTCTGGTTTCGACCGAAAAGTGAAAGGAGAGAACCGTGACCCAGCAAGATAAAGTTCGGTTAATCAGAAAACTGATTTTTGCCAAATACAGTCAAGACCCCACACATTTTTGTCGGTGTGTGGACGAAATTGCACAAACCTTGGACGAGCAAGGCGACAAAGAAAGCGCTCGTGCCATTCGCGGGACTTTCTCTAAAAGATTCATTGTGTCGGCTGAAAAAATAAATTGAGGAGAACGGCGTGAATATTACGTTTTGTAACGGGATGCTTTTGCAACTGGACCTGTCGACCAGTAACCCCACCATCGTATCAAAGCAAGGAATCGGGACGGCAACCATAGATTTTTATAACTATTTTTCGTGCTATCGTTCATCACCCAAAGAAGAGTTCTTGAACTTGTTAAGCCGCCCAGACAAAGAAGTCCTTGAAATTATTTCAGAACAATCACTTGCAAACCAATTCTTTCTCGATTATGCGAACAGTCACCAATGCATTAGTACCAAAAATCAGCAGGATTCCACCAAGGAGGCTCTAACCTACACCTGCAATCTTATTCAGAGCGCTTTTTCGGACTTGAATGCCGTTTTTTCGGAATGTTCCAATGTCAATAAAGCCGATACGCTGCAATCTGATAAGGCTCTTAATCTGTTCAAGTTTGATAAATTTGCAGCGTCCTTTGTTCTGTTGGATAATAAAATTGTTCTGGGATACACGGTTAATTCCTTGTACGAATATCTCAAACTCGATTTTTATCACGCAAATCTTTCACCGGATTCCGTCAAGCATATTAGTATTTGTCCTTACTGCGGAAAGGCTTTCCGTATAAACCAGCGTAATAATCTGTACTGTAGTAAAGCATGCAAGGATAAAGGCATCAGGGCGAATAATAAAAAAAGCCCATACTATTCAAAATACCGCTACTTGCAACAGTACCACAACAGACAGCTTAACAGGCTGCGTTCCAAAATGGCAGATTCGTTGCCAGAAATGCAACAGCTGCAAAATGCCTACGACACTTGGAATGAATGGGCGCGTACAGAATACGAACAGGCAACAAGGGACTATAATCTCGGACAACAAAAAGAACAAGAAAGTGTTGAGGATTTCAGCGAACGATTGAAAAGGAAGTGGAAAACTCTGACAGAAAAGTACCTTCGTGATAAAACAGTATACAAATAAGCATATCATACATTTGGTGCGTTTGTACTACATGATTTCGCGAAAGCAGTTCTGACACACAATGCAAATTACCAAAACAGTATCAAAGAATCAGGGGTATTTACATAAATTAGTAAACCACCAATTTTCGTAAGGAATCACACCAAAAATAATAAATACCCATAAAAAGAAAAGGGAGTCGCATTTCACGACTCCCTTTAATCATTGCAGGATTTTCTTCAGTTGCATGTTCACGATTCAACTCAACTCATCTGTAAGAACCGCCTGTGCGGTCTTGATGAAGTCTCCACTAATCCTAGGCTCACATTTCGATATGCACCACTCCGGGCGTGCTTCGCGGGTCCCCATATCGAATTGGAACAGCACGCGAAATCACACCTCACTTTATGGAGAGTTTAATATAATTTTAGCTTTATAGGCTCTCAAGAAAAATAATGGCCTCTTGCACAGTCGAAAATGTCTTGCATTTCGTACACAACCAGCGATTTCGCTCGTCCGTGTCCTCTAAACCGGGCATTCCTTCTTGTAAGAGATTCTGCAGCACAATTGTAGCATTCTTCACCGCTGTCGGATAGTTCTGGGCAATACGCGCGGTAGCATCGTAGTTGCCCTTCCTGTAGGTCGGCTCTATGCGAACGACCTGAGCCAACATTCTCTCTTTATCCGGGACCGTCAGCAAAGGAGGCGCGAGCTGTCTGTAGTGTAGCATCAACCAATACTCGATGCAGCCTGTTGTCATTAGCAAACGGACTCGAATCTTCGGGTCTTTTCTCAGCTTCCGCAGACGCTTGATGATTTCCAAGCGGTTAGTCCAATTGCCGATATCCTTTTCTTCGACATCAAAGAAGAACCAAATTTCGTCGATGGCATCAACGTAATTACGGTATCCGGGGTCTTTTTTGAAACGATTGTCCGCATCATCAAACAAACCGGGGGAAGATGGCCGTTTGAACACGGCAACATCACAAAACTTGCTTTTGAGAAAGTCTGTATACGCCTGCTCGCTTTCTCCTTCACAAAATACACAAATGCTGACCTTCGACTTTTTGAATTTGCGAGGCATTATTCTACCTCCTCAATTTCTACATTGGGAGTTGCTCCATATTTGCCGAGAAGGTATCCTTTGCGAATGTTCTCTGTCGTTCGTGTTGAGAAATCACTGATGCTGTACAATTCCGAAACCCCATCATCTTTGTTCTTATCAACAAAGTAGAGTTGGTCTTTACGCAGTAGTTCCATGCTCAACAATTCAGTGCTGTGCGTCGTAAATATAATCTGCGCACCATTGGGGTTTGTTCTTTTGCTCTGGAACTTGGATACAATGAAATCAACAAGGGCAGGGTGGAGTTCTTTTTCAATTTCATCCACCAACAGCAACCCGCCCTTGGACAAAACAGACTCAATAGCAGGAGCGAGTGCCATCAGTTTTCTGGTGCCGTCGGATTCATCGGAGAGTTCCATCGAATAAGTGCAAGGTCTTCCGCTGCGTTCCTCACCTTGATGGATAGAGGTTGCTGTAACCTGCCCCATCTTCAAGTGAGTTTCTGAGTTGTTAGAAGTCTCAGAAAGCAAGTGCATGAACTGCACGAGTGCTGCTTTGACTTCATCCGGGATATTCTCCGGCAAATCCGCCTCTTCGTTGATTTCCTTACTGTTGATTTCGAATTTCATATCTTCGATACCAACATCAGCGGCCTTTGCGTAATCGGAAATTGCTTTCAGCATATTGGAGTCATTGGAGTATTCGAGTAACTGACGGGGAATATCCGAATAGTCTCTTGAAAAATAGACCATTTGACGGAACCACGACATAGCCTTGGCACAAACCTCATCGTTCATAGTGCAGGCAACAGAGAAAAACAACTGATTGTCTGCTACAACCTTACTAATCAGATTTCTGCGTGACTTTTCAGTTGTAAAGGTAAAAGTCTGTCCTTCTCTGGCAAAGACAAGTGCCTTCTGCTTTTTGGGCGCATAATACAAGGACTCAGAATACACCTTTTCTTTTGTGGCAGCAAAGCTATACCAATATTTGATGTCGTCTAAGGTGTATACGAAAGAAAACTCGGTCGGCTCCGATGCGGAATAATCATTCAGTGCAAACGGAACAACGGGAATTGCTGCATTTTCGTGCTGGGTCTTTTGCGCATTCTTAATGAACTGAACGGCAAGCCAAAAAGCACGAATAACATTGCTCTTGCCGCCACCATTCTTTCCGTAAATGGCAACGCCGGGCAAAATTTGAATCCCGCCAAAGGGAATAAGCACACTTTTCAGTGTACCGGAGCCGTTTGCCTCCATAGAAAGGACTGCTTCATCACGGAAGGAGCGGTAGTTTTTCACACTAAATTCAATCAGCATATTCTCACCTCTTCTATTTAGTAGTATACACTTAAAATTTCAGAAATACAACGGATTTTATCAAAAAAATTGATTTTTTTGTTCCAATTTCATTTTACAAAACCAAAATGCAGAAAATGTCTATAAGCAGAGAAAACAACGAATAGTTTTCGTTGCAAACCAAACATTCGTGATTGACTAAGTGTGTGAATCGTGGTATAGCTGAACTAAACCGTAACAACAAAAAACAAGCCCCAAGAGGTTATTACCCATTATCGGGTAGCAGCTTCTTTGGGCTTTTTTAATATAACGCAACCACAATGGGTTGCAACAATCATTAAGTCAAAACACGAATACGCTTACTGCCTTTCAATCCTTTGTTTCAATCTAACGCAACCCGTGCGGGCTGTAACAGCAAACTTGTACAAACGAGGCAACAAGTTGTCATGTATTTTGTACAATATCTGCCTGTTCTTTTAACCACATACAATGGTTATATATTGTTTACTGCAACAAGAACACAATCTTTCACTATATTGTTTGGTGCGAAGCAGCCGATAAAATAATAGATGTTGCCAATTCGCACGATTCCCGCCTTATTTATATCATACCACAAATTCACAATAAAATCAACTTTAGCAGCCCCGGCGTTTGCAATTTGCTGCAAAATAAATATACTTAGGTTATCCTAAAAATAAAAGCACAAATAAAATCATCGAAATCGATATACCGCCACCTCTTTATAGGATGACGGTATTTTTTGTGCAAACACATTGGGACAGAAAGGAATAAAGAAATGAAGAAATTGTACAATCGTTTTCTCGCGCTGGCAGTCGCGTTGGCCCTCGCTCTGAGTCTTTGCTCGTGCGCAGAAGTGGAAAGCGGCATCCATGATATGGATAGCAGCATCACGGGACACACCTACACTTGCGAGTTTTACTCCAACGATGGTGAAAAATTTATGACGCTGACAGGTGACAAAATCGACATGACACCGAATATCGTGCGAGAGCATACATACAATGATGATGACGGCTGGGGCTACATCAACACGCTTTCATCTGTTGTAACGATTACCGTTGACGGAAGACAAGTAAACAACTGCGGTTCAACAGTAATTTTTGCTGAAGAAGGACTCACTCCAGATGTTGATTTTCAAATGCAAGACATCCATAGCACAACAGATGGCAGCTTGGCAGAAAATCCGCTCATCGCAAACATTGTAAATAAGTTCCGGAACGCATACGGTAAGCCGGTCGTTGTTGTAATTCAAAGCCAACTGGGTGACCCTATCTGCGCGTACAGCGGAAAAGATGTATACTGGGAGGTATGTGAGGACCTGCCTAAGACGACCAAAATCATGATTGATGGCCGTGCGTTGTATATCCATAGAGCAACTTTCCAAACAATCGACCGCGAACTATTGGACGAGTAATAACAATAATACAGGGATGCCGCCATAATGACGGTATCTCTATTTTTTGTCAGTTTGTCAATAGCGGACAGACAATATTAAAAGTTTCGTTTTGAAAAAGTAGAATTAAAGGTTTCGTTTTGGAAAAGCCGAATTAAAAGTTTCGTTTTGGAAAAAATCCAGCAGCCAAGAATACGCATCGATGCAACATTCGAAAAAGTGGAAAATAAAGCACCTACGTATTATTATGATTGACCATAACAATAAAATGAGGTATAATAAATATAAACGGGAGGCAAATTATGACCAAGGATAGTATGCAGATGCAAACCCCTTATTTTTCGGTGGTAGAAGGCTTTAGACAGTTTATTCGCGATTCAGTTCGCACAGAAAAGGACCACTATAGGTGGGTCGATTTGTACGGTGAAAAGGGTCTGGATGACCCAAACCCGAAAGTGGTTGAGATTCAGGACGAAAAGGCAGAGCAGCTGGCAGTTACGTGTGCAACACTTGCGTACCTAACACTTTCTGTGTACTATGGCAGAAACAAATTCGCCGATACAACATTTGCAGAGCTTGAAGGTGAGGACTACTCTAAGTTTTTGAGGCAAGCACATTATGAAATGGCAGATGAGCATGGACAGTTCGGCATATTCGGATGGGATGGTCTAATCACCCAGATTGCAAAAGACTGCATGCCGGACAAATATGTCGGTGACAATAAGAAGGCGTCGCTCGTATATACCAACATGTATTGGAGCGTTTACAACGCAATGAAGTCTCTGAAGGACGGCAAGTCAATTCGACGCATGATTGATGCCCTGCCGGACGACGGAGATAAAATCGGAAACCTTGGATACAAATATTTCAATGATGCGCTTTTGTCGTATGAGATGAGTACGGATTGATAGGGGGATACCAATGAGTCAATACGCAAACATAAAAGATGCCTTTCTCCACTGTGATGTGGATAAACTTATCCTCGAATACTACAAAATTCCCGATGATGAATGCAGTAAATTTACCATCGAGTGTGTAAGCACGGAAGTGCATGCTGCGATGGAGAGGATAAAGCAGACACAGCCTGAAAAGGCCGAAAAGCAAAATCTTCTTATTGTCTGTAAAACCTTTGAGGAAAATGAAACAGATACATTCTGCGTAGAGGCCGACGACATTGCGGAATGGAAAAAGAGGAGAGCATCAAAGAGTGAACAGCCAGAAGAAATCGGGGACGAAATGCTCACATTTATGGATACTGATGCCATATTCGACGCAGCGAAAGCAGTTGACGTTCCGACCAAATATGCCATCGAGTTTTGCGAGTGGAAGGATATCCTGAGTTGGAAACTGGCAGAACTTAGCATCGCGTGGTACGGGCTTGAATTTTGTCTGGCTCGTGTGCTGTGGGAGATGGTATTTTTCGGTGTTGAACCCGAAAAAATGAAAAAAGCCGCCGAGAGAATCAAAAACAGTCTCGACGAAGCAAAGAAAGAACTGGAAAACGATAGCGCTCCCAGAACATATAAAAGCTTCGAGGATGTTGTAAAAGAAATTCTCGGCGACGATTACGATGAAAACTGGTATCCTGAAGAAGAGCGTGAACGAGATAGACGCAACCTTGCAATCGCAAGCTACAAGTGCTGCAAAGAATACGAGCGAATAATCAAAAGCGAAGTTCAGGTGTGACTCATTTCGAAAAACCCAGAAAGTACAGACAGAAAGATAAATGAGATACAGTTTTTCAACCACAAAACTGCATCTTGTTTCAAAAACGCAAAAAAACAGCACACATAAAATTTAGTGGGTGCCATTTTTGTAAAGGAAGTAACGCAATGAGACGAACAATGGTCGTAAGCGTATTTGCGGGCTGTGGAAAAACATGGCTCACAAATCACCAAAACCAATATGGCTATTCGATGCGGGATAGTGATAGCTCTACTTACGAGAAAACTGCCAGATGGGAAAAAGAATACATAAATAGCTTCATGGAAGAGGCAAAATCAGGAAAATATGATTTCATCTTCGTTTGCCAAACGGAATCCGTCATAGACGAAATGGATAGGCAGAAAATTCCCTATGTAATTGTCGAACCTGACAATATCGTATGGAATGAACAAGAATCCAAAGAGCGAGCAAAGGAAAGACAAATCATTAAGCAGCAATGGTTCGGCAGGTTTATACTTCGAGATAATTCCCATATCAAAAATTTTTCAAAGTGGCTGAACCACATGAAAGATATTTATGATGAACGAACGGGACTTGGTTTCATCGTAAAGCATAATCCGGCATCGTTTTTCGTTTTAAAACAAGACCAGTACCTTTCTGATATCATTGATGACCTGTACTGGAAAAAGCAGCATTGTGATGCATATACAGTTTAAGGGGTTACTTATGGGCTGGTATCATGTAAATCGTATTGGCAAGGGTATTTGCCTTGGCAATGTGGATGAAGTTCATTACAATGAAGACTTCATCGCAAAGCACACACCAACAAAAGATGAAGCGTTAGAATTAAAGCAGCGTGATATCCGTGATGACGAGCTGGAAGGCTACGAAACATGGCCTTTATATAAAAAGTGGATGGCAATAACGCAAGATGTATGGTCATTTCATCGGGAAGTTAATAACACAGGCTGCTGCGCGGATGAATCATCGCAAATTTACTCAGATGCGTTGCATTATATTTTCGAAGAGTGCTATGGATACCATCTGAACAGCTTTTTTAGCACTCATGACTATGACGGGAATGCAATGATTTTCTGTGATGTGCTTTGGCCGCCAAAGGAATACAATGAGGCATTGGCAGCCATGACCGAAGAAAAGTTGCAGGCGCAGCTCCGCGAGTTCCTTGTTGAGGTTACGGGCGATAGCAAATATGCATCGTTTCCGCTGCGTGTGTGCGAGGAATATATCAAGGAATAAAGTGGTGTGAACATGAAGCAGAACGCAGCGTTAGAGATGTTTGAGTATCTGAAGGAACATCTCATTCCTTTAGCTAAGGATAAGGGCGATAAGGTCTACGAAAGCGATACGACGGTCCAAATTGCTCGGCCAGAAAACAAAAGTGTCTGGGATTGCGAAAAAGAAGTCAAACAACTGCTTAGTAAAATCGGTGCATACAGTGCATCAGTGAAGAATAGTATAAATTGCGTAATCATAAATTACAGCCAAACGGCGCAGGCGGTCTATATCGGTTTCTTTGTTGCGGACAGAGTCACGTACGAGTACATAGAGGAACGTTCGTTCAACACTTTTATAAAAAACGAAAAGCGCATAAGAGGATTCTCTTATAGCAAAGACGGTATTTTATATGGGCATTCCACGCCGCATGCAAAGCCAAAGGAGTTCAACCCGTCATTTTCAATGTACTTTGCCACAAAAGAAACCAAGCACTGGCCCTGCACGATGAAGGATTTATTCTCCATTCACACATATGATGGTCTATTCGAGAGTGTTGTATATTTCATTATGCTTTTCTTTGGTGAGACGAATCCGCTCTGGAAGGATTTAGCAAAGGACTATACCGAACAGTCTGCATATAGTGCCATACCTCTCACTGTAATCGATGAGTCGCATTCCAAAAGAGAACTCATTGCAAAATACTACGGAGAAGACAAAGCATTTAAGCGGAACAATAAAGAACCCATTGGGTATGGCATTTTCTTGGCACGAGCATCCAACGTAGTAAAACCAGAGCAACTGCAAAAGCTGTTTGGGTATGACCCAGGATACATTTCTATTGGACGAGCTAAGAACGACTTAGTAAAACCTCTTGCACGATATATTTATGATGCTCTTCCGGAAAATGAGAAGGCAAAAAATCCATCTATTCGAAATAGCATTGAGGATGCTATCGTGATGAGCAATAATAGGAGACAACTCATTCCTATTTCATTTACGTCCGTTAAGAAAATCAGAGAATGGCATGATAATATAATTCCGATTGGCACATATGTAACAACCGGGAAAATGAAAATCAAAAAAGACTCTAAATTTAAAAATCTGAAACTGCCAAAAGACTGCGTAAGATTAACAACGACAAGACAAATGGTCATGGAAGGGAATTTCCAACACAACTGTGTCGCTACATACATAAGCAAAGTAAATAAAGACGAGTGTTCTATTTGGTCGCAAAGAAAATCGGACGGAACACGCAATACGATAGAAATCGGTATCGAGCACGGAAAATACTGCATTATCCAGATGTGTGCTTTTGCAAATCAGGAACCCATGCAAAAGGATTTAGAAAAAGTGCAAAAGGCAATCGATAAATGCAACGATAGGAGAAATAAAGAATGCCTCAGAAAAAGTGTGTGACCATTTATGGTTACAGCGACGACCTTGTCGAGATTGAAAACTCGCAGTACAAGGAAGACGAAATCGACTGCTACGATAAAGCAATCCGATTCTATTTTGTGGATGGTACCATCATCTCTATTTGCTACGCACAAGGCGGTGTGTGGAAAATCACGCACGAGGCAATTGGAAAAGCATGGTACGAGTTCACTCGTTGCGAAGATGATGATGACGACGCATATAGCGATGTCTTCAAAATTGACTCTGAAATTATCTCGTACGAAGTCTTCACACCAAAAGCAAAATCCATACAAGACATACAAGAACAAAATCAAGAAAAGTCAGAGAAATTGATTCCTAACCATATTCGTCTCATTTTCTTTGGCTTTGAGGATACGCTGTTTATACACTATACCAACCAGCGATTCCGCGACGACGACATCATTATGACTTCTCTACTGCAAACAGAAGCAAAAGAGCAGGGGAGTGGATACAAAGTGTTCGATACCATCGGGAAACCAAATCAGCTTATGCGGGAATTTGTTGAAGAGGAGACAGACAAAATTCCCAAGTTCTGCATCACCTTGACTGCTGACAGTATTATACCCAAGTTCCAAAAGCAATGGTTGGATAAATACTATCCCGGAAAGATTACCGATTTGGTAGGAACCAGCTCACCAGAACGCAAAATAAAAACCATGCAAATCATTGCGAGTGCTTACGGTGTTCCATCGAATAAAGTCCTGTTCGTGGATGATAAATACGATACAGTTGCACAGGCAATCAAGCACGGATTCTGCGCAATGACGACAATCGAAGTAATGACGAAAATGTACGAAAAATACGGTGAAAGGCATTGAGCAAAACAGCACTGACAAAAGAAATTGAAAAAGCGTTGCATTACTGGCATCCGACGAACTACGGCGGATTCAGGGTGGACTCATTCCGTGATGGCATTGAGGCGATAGAGGTGCCCGTTGCCTGCGGAAGTGTTAAAGCTGGAATCGTTGATTTTGTTCGAGTGCAGGAGTGTTTCGTACAAGAAGAGAAGTACGGTATTTGTAAGCTCAAAGAAAAAGACGCGATATGTAATGAACCGCGTCCAGACTTCTGTACGACATTTGGAGAGGCAAGCAAGACCTGCTCGGAACGAGTATGCAAACACTATAAGACGATTCACAACTATACGATAGATACACTGATTATCTGCGTGGAAATCAAAGTATCTGTATCCGACTTTCACTCAAACCATGGGCATAATCATGTCGGACATTGCAATTATTATGCAATTCCCGCTGCCATGTACCAAAAGGTCAAGGATTTGATTCCGGAAAATATAGGGATATTGATTTTCTATGAAGGCAACGAAAAAGGCGAGGGATACTGCGGTATCCGCAAGAAAAGGGAATGCATTCCACAGGAATTGACCGAAGAAAAACAGAAATGGCTCATCATGTCTGTTGCAAAGCGGGCCGCAAAAATCAGCTAATTCAACCCGAAGACTTCTCAGCAGCTACTCCAGAACGGAGCGGCTGCTGTTTTTTATGTCCGTGCCATAAGCTGTTAAAAAATCTTTTTGAAAGTACGAAGCAGTAAAATCTACAAAAAACTAAAACTCAGCTCGACCCGATATATTGTCTTCTGCTGCAAAGTAGGTACAGTAGTATTACGAAAACTGGAAAAATAATGCAATGCAGGAGATATTTATGGAAAAGCAAAGAAAACGAATGACAGCATGTTTAGTGCTTGCCGTAATCATCATCGCGATAGCAGCCATGGTGCTGATGGATATTGCTGCCACAAAAATCACAGGCGTGCAGCTTGACGTGCCGGATATCATCGAATGTTCGGACACTTATATGATTGCACCGGAATTCTCTTATGCACAGAGAACACCAAGTGAAAAACGGTTGAGAAAAGAACTAGAACGCCTCGGTATGCACTATTCGTCTGATGATAATACAGTCTTAACAGTGGACGAAGAAGGTACAATCCATGCGGTTGGAGTAGGAACAGCACATATACAGACATCCAATACATATCTGGTGATACAGCGGTTGCTGCGGTTGATGTGACGGGAAAAATCAAAGGACTGGAAAAGGGAGAGACGGTAGTCACAGCGAAAATAAAAGGAACAAACATAGCAGCAAAGACAACCGTAATCGTACAGCCGCAAATCGAAAAGATAGAAATCAAAAACGCAACAATCAGAACAAAAGACGGAGATACAGAACAAATACTGTATTCTATCGTTCCGGAAGACGCATTCATTGACGGTATTTCGTTCCAATCAGAAAATCCGGAAGTAGCAACGATTGACAAGAATGGAACACTCACGGCTGTTGCAAAGGGAAGCACGACAATCACAGTCACAGCAGGTGATGTCAGTGCGACTTGCAAGGTAATTGTTCAGCAAAACATGAAAGCAGAAGGTCCTATGCCGGGGCGTATAGTCATACCTGAACTGAATATCAACACAGGACTCATATATGGCTGCACACAAGAGATTACTGATGCAGCTGATTCAGCCGCAATATGGGAAACAGGTCAGGGCATTACCGTAGCAGACCACTGGAACCAAGGGAATTATACAAATATCCAATACTCCGTACCGGGAAGCACGATTGCCTATATCGACGGCACGAAATACATTTGTACGGAATACTTTAAGGGACACAATACCGGAACATGTATCGTAGACAACGCAGGCAACGATGTCATGAATACGCTGGGTGCAGGGAAAGCGTTGCTGTATACCTGCAACGGATGCTGGCAGAATGTGCATGTAGCTATTTATCAGATGGCTGCCAACTGATAGCAAAAAAGGGGCGAATTGAGAAAAAACGAGAAACAATTCTGCGCGTAATCGTAATTGATTGAAAACGGCAAATGTGGTATAATATAAATAGCATAAAAAGCACGAAAACAAAATAACCGCAGAAAGGTAAGGGCCTATTCATGAGTACAGAGCTTGTCGCTATCGAAAAAATCGAAATCAGACACGGGGACAAAAATGCTGATGAAATCAGAATGGAACTCGTAAAGTATCTGCGTCAATTTTTAGATTCTGCCAGCATCGAATCTATGGCGCTGCACGACTTGGCAATCAGCATCAACGGGGAGATGATTCTGTATCTCGTTGATAAGACAGGCGGAAAAGGTCTTCGCGGTCTGGATGAAGACTGGCAGAAAGACCATAAGACAGTTGATTCCGTGAACATGATTCTGAACGATGTAGATGTGACGGTCGTACTGTCGTATGAAATGATTCACTATTTCAGTAACGATACATTCTATGGATTTAATTACTGGAGCGATATATTACAGGGCAGCCCAAGTGACGCCGTGACATACCATGGTTTGGAATACTACGACTGCGAGTCCAGCATCTCTATGCTTCATTTTGAAAACGGCGTTCTTACCGATTCTCCTGATTATGTATCGGAAAAAGAAGTAGCTGACATCCCTGCATGGTTCTGCTATAACTTTGAGTTGGACTTGGAGGTCGATGACGAGTTTTCGGCTGACCAGCGTACGAGAATTGAGAAGGTGCTGGATTCCATAAGAGATATGTCAGGCATTGAGGATGGAGACTTTGCCGACATAGACGAAACCACTCTTCATATTTTCTCCAGTATGACAGTCAAAAAGGAGCAGGTCTCCGTGTTTACCGATTTCTTGACCACAATCAGAGAAATTGCGGTAGAATGCGACGCCACACTGGATGTAACAGCAGAGTTCGTGCCTTTGGATTTCGAAGAGTTTGCCGCTATGATTATGGATTTTGAGAATGGAAAGGCGGTACCGAAATATTTCCGGTATTGATGGTGTCAAAACTGTCATGACATATAATGAGGCATTTCCGCTCTGGGTAGCAGAGGTATACCGAAACCACGGCTATGAGCCGGACACATGGTACGGGTCAGAGGTTGCTGAAAAAATGCACAAAGAGGCTTTGGCAACCTACAAAGGTCCTCCAGCCACGACGCTGGATTATGTCGAAGCCATCCCGTCCGAGGAAGAGTTCGAGTATTTGGATTACGCAATTCAACAACTGCGCAAAGATAACATTAACCTGAATGCACTTCCAGACAAGGAACGCTGGGCGGTAATGGATAGAATCATTGCGGAATATGCAGAGCATAAGAATACTCATACATCCCGCGCCAAGCAGGTACAAAAGACCTCAATGCAGGCAGCGCTGGAAGAAGAGCGGGAGGTTCTCTCACAGACTGCTCAGCGCAATGCGAGCCGGTACAGTGAGGCAGAGGATGCCACAAAGGATTTTGTAGTCAAGTAGAGGAGCAGACAGAATGGTCAAGATTTACGGTCACAGCGATGATATCGTTTGTATCGAAAATTCTCGATACTTCGAGAATGAAATCGAGTGCTTCGATGTTGCCGGTGTCAGACTTTTTCTGGATGACGGCACTGTGCTTTTTGTCTGCTACTCCTCTGGTGTCTGGCGCATTTTCATCGAACAAGAAGGCTCCGCGCCGCACCAGCACAAGGTCTGTCAGGAAACGAGTGATGACGACTACAGCGACGAATTCTATACAGAGGCTGAGATAGTTCGGCACGAAATTGCATCGGCGAGGAATTGAAAAATGAGCAAAAATCCGAAAATCAAAGGCATCATCTTCCAGCACGATGATAACGACTACTCGGTCTGGATGCCGGACATCTCCAAAAAAGAAAACGAAAAGTTTCTAAAAACACTATTGGCGGTCTTTGGGGATAACGGTTGTTCGGTGCGCGGTACGAAGAAAGACATCCTCGATGCCATCCAAGAAAATACCTGAAACGAAAGGAGCTGCGAGCATAGACTCGCGTACAAAATATGGTTGACGCTAAAACGAATAATTCCCAGAAGAAAATCTATGTGCTCGACACGAGCGTTCTCTTGTCTTCTCCGTATGCTATCTTCGCATTCGATGAGCATGTCGTGTGGATTCCATACAATGTAATCACAGACCTTGACGCAATGCGCAAAACCACGAACGAGGCAAGCAAGAACGCACAGGAGGCGCTCAGAATTATTGAGGAACTGCGCGAACGCGGAAACCTGCGCGAAGGCGTGCCTCTTAAATCCGGCGGCATTGTCTGCGTCGGGAATAGCCGGAGCCAATCCCCGATTGAAGCAGCGCAAGCCCTGCCCTCAAATAGAATCGTCATCATCGTTTCTAACAGCACTGCGGTGCGCATCATGGCAGAAGAAGCTGGATTCAGAGCCGAGGTCTACCGTTCTGACAGTGTGGATACCGAGAACCGCTATCTGGGCCGTACGGTAGCATACTGCTACAATGACGATATTGACCGGTTTGGTATCCCGAATACCATTCCGGTATCAGAGGCAAAGGCAGATTCTGAATACATCGAGAATGAGTTTGTGACAGTAAAGCGAGCCAATGAATCCACACTCGGCATCTATCAGGTAAAAGGCAATAATCTGGTCAGATTGAACTTTGACGCAATGCATCCATACGGCGTAAAGCCTCGAAATGCAGGTCAAAAAATGGCAATGCATGCACTGCTCGATTCGCTTGAATCTTCTGCGCTAACAATTTTGATGGGCGATGCAGGCACAGCAAAGACATTCCTGTCCCTTGCTTGCGGTCTGGAACAGACGGTAGGGGAAGACCCCAAATACCGGAGTATGCTTGTCGTTCGCCCGAATGTAAAGTTCGATGAGACCGTTGGATTCCTCAAAGGCAGCGAGGCTCAAAAAATCAATCCGCTCATTCGTCCTATCATGGATAACCTTGACCAGCTTACAGCGGTGAACAGTGAAGATTATGGCACAAAGCAGGGCAAGGGCGGCAAGAAGAGCAAGTTCGCAACGGAAGAGGCCGAGGATAAAATTGTAGCTCCGAACTCGTATGCGCAGTACCTTTTCGATTCTGGAAAGATTGAAGCGCAGGCGATGGAATATATGCGCGGTCGAAGTATTCGTGACCGGTATATGATTATCGACGAGGCTCAGAACATGACCCCGCTGCAGGCGTTCGGCATTATCAGCCGCGCAGGTGTCGGTACGAAAATCATTCTGACCGGAGACCCGAATCAGGTAGATAACCCGCTTCTGGACTCTAAGACGAACGGTCTTACCTATGCTGCAAATGCTATGAAGGGCAGTAAGGTCTGTACGCAAATCACATTCGAGGAATCTGAATGTGAACGCTCGGAACTTGCGAAAGAAGCAATTAAGCGCATGAAAATCAAGGGGAAAGGTAGAGAAAGCCGCTGATGCGCTGGTTCACATCCGATACGCATTTTGCAAAAACCGGGGATAAAATCCTTCGCCGTGAAATGCGTCCCTACAAGACCATCAAAGAATATTGCGACGACCAAATCAGAATTTGGAATGAGCAGGCGTCAAAGGACGATGTCATCTATCATCTTGGCGATATGTGCAACTACAATGGCACAGAAAAAGATTTCCTGCCGGGGTTAATGCTTGTGCAAGAAGTCAATGCAAAAGTCATCCTCATTATGGGCAACAACGAGGAACGCGTCATGCAATATTGTTTTGAGAACAATTTTGAAAAATTCAGAGATTTCTGCATAAGACACGGATTTCTCGATGTAAAACAAAATGATACCATCTCCATAGATGGCGCAAAACTGTACCTTGTACACAGGCCAATCGACTGTAAACCGGGAATGCTGAATCTGTATGGTCATGTCCATCGGCAAGGCGGCATTTGGAGTCCGTATGGGTTCAATGTCTGTGCTGATGTGAACCATTTCAGGCTGTACAGCGAAAACGATATACGTTTCTTGATTTCGCAGAAGGCAGCATGGGACAACGATGCGGATACAAAGTTTTTAGCAGGAATAAAATAAAAGATTTTTTAAAAAAATTCTTGCCATCTGCTGCAAAGTTAATATAATAAAAAAGCACAATAAGTAAAAGGTTCATGGCGCAAGCTATGAACATCACCATATTAACAATCGGGATACCGCTATACATCTTTGTGTAGCGGTATTTTTGTCGTTGTTAATACAAGACGAGGAGGTACTAATGCGAAAGCACGAAACCTACGAGGAGGAGTACGAGGAGTACGACCTCCCGACCGAACCTCAGGATGAACCTGAGGACCCGCAGGCCACCATCGAGCAGACGGTCGTCAACGGCCACTGCATCTCCATCGAGAAGTTCTTCGACGGCTTCTCTGTCGGCGACTATGTAAAGTCGCCCTCCGGTCCCGCGAACCGTGGGAGAGAAAGGAAACTGAGGAAACTCAGTAACCCGCGTACCTCCCTGCAACCCTTATGGGTTGCGTTAGATTGAAACGCAGGGATAACCTGCGAGTAGCGACGGGTAGCTAAATGCTATCAGAGGAAATCATACTGACATATGATTTCCTCAACCTGAGCCTTGCAGAAATGCAGGGCTTTTTTAATTGACCAAACGGCAGAAAGGTGGTATAATATAAGCATGAAACGGAGAAAAATATTAGATGATAAGCAAAATTTTACATTCGGCAATAGAAAACAACAACGGAAAAGTAGTTGTTCTCAGTATACAGAAAAAATGGTTAGATAAAATCAAGTCAGGGAAGAAGACACTTGAAATCCGAAAGTCCTCTCCATGGGATTTGCAGTATCCTTTCGCAGTCATGTGTTACGAAACAAAAAAGGAAGGTGGTTGCGGGAAAATCGTTGCCGCCTTTGTCTGTAACGAAATCGAAACGCTGCATTGCTTCGAGGATTTAGCATACACGGCAACAGGGGATGAAATTCCGGCAGTAACCAAAAGGTTTTGCGAGCAAGGCTGTATGAGTCAAAAAGAGCTGTATGATTATGGGCGAACCACTGGCCGTTTGTACGGATGGCATGTGTCTGATGTAGAGTTGTTTGATGCAGAACTTCGAAAAATGGGTGTGCGCCGCGCACCACAATCTTGGCAGTACGGAAAATACAAGGTCTGACATCTCCCACGGTTAATTTAGCATCAGTGATTACGATTTTACCATCATGCTTTTCTGCAACGAAAAATGGCCTCCGGAAAAATACAATAAAGCGTTGGCGGAGCTCACCGAGGCAAAGCTGGAAAGGCAACTGCAGGAGTTTTTGTTTGAAATTACGGGTAATGAGAAGTTCAAAATCAAAAAATTGGAACTCTGTGAGGAAATACATCAAGGAATAAATTTTTGCAGGCCAGCACAAACACAACAGAATGATTGTATTGACATTCAGTAACGCATAATATATAATGTGAGATGTTAAGGGCATCCTCTTAACGAATCATAGTTCCCATAATGGTTCTTGGTATGGTATAAGATGCTATTTGGAACTTTGACTAAAAGCCGCTTCATTTGGTTGAGGCGGTTTTTTGCTTTTAGTCCCCCCTTTTATAGATTGTCGAAAACGATAGTCTCTTTTTGAATGCTCCTGAAAAAAACCGGAAGGGTTGGCAATATAGCAAGGGCAACAAAAAAAAGACCTCTTCTCCGTTTCGGAGAAGAGGTCTTTTTGTAACTGATTATTTTACCACGTCTTTTGCGGACACCGAATCGAGCACGGAATCTAAAGCAACCAACACATTCTCTGTTTGTGCGTCGCTCAAACCAGCCGCGTTGCAGGCTTTTTGGGTATAACCTTTGATGATATCGCTGAGGACTGCGGAATCCACAATCTCATAGATGTCATCTTTGCTGCAGGAAGCCAGAAAGTCGAGAACTCGGATTTTAGCCGCTACTTCCTCTGCGGTCATTTCTCCCCGCTCTATGAGCTGCCGGTAACCGGCTTTAAACAAATCGAACTGGGTCATGGTACACACTCCCTTGTTTTACTGAACGCGTTTTCATCTAGCTTTTGCCAGTTCTTTGAAGCGATTACAACGCTGCTCCAATGCTGCGCTCAGTATCTCAGCACGGTCTAGCTCACCAAATTGAGCTTCTTCAAAAATTTCCTGCACATCTGCTTTGATTCCAGACAACGCATCGAGGTCGATATTCCGGATAATTGGCATTGCGAGCCGAATCTGAAGCTCGTGTGTCGCTGCAAACGGTTTTGCCGGAGCATCTGCCAAAGCATCTATCTTGGATGCGTATTGGTCAAACCAGAGGCTAGTCCCGCTGTCAAAAATCGGGGCAAGTCCCTTCCATTCCAACGTCACTGCATCTCGAATGGCTCCAAAATTTCCAAAATGGCGGTCTTGGTTGCAGATAAGATAGTCGAGAACCATCATCTGCTGCAAACTCTGCTGCGCATCTGGAATTTCCAGCTTCTCGCAGCAACTTAGAAAATGGTCATATGCACTTACGCCGGCCTTCTGTGGAAATGCCGAAAAGATATAATAGGCACTAACAAAATCTTGCCTATCACTGGTCATGTTAGGGCATACACTGTACGGCTTCCCGTTTTCCCGCATCAGCTGATATTCCACATGAGGAATGCTCAACTTGCTGCATACCAAAGAGGCTACAACTTCATTGAACGGCTCCTGCTGAGCCATTCCACTGCCGCCCTTTATCAGAACTCGCTGACCGTTCAATATTTTCCATTTCTTTTTCAGCCAACCGTCTGAGGTATTGCAGGGTGACACAAGATTCAGTGTATCGTCTTGCGGCATCTGGCCGAAGAGAATATTCCCAACATCGTCAGAGAATGCATTGTCGTAGAAGTTGATATTCTTCCAATCCAACGGCTGGTCAACAGGATTAAGCCAGTATTGGTCTGACAAGCTTAACGAAAAGCATTTCATCATCAAAAGATTTGCAGAAACAGACATTTTTTTCTGTACCTGCATATCTTCTAAGGCATGGCGGAAACCGGAACGGCTGGCAGGAATAGTACGGCCTGCGAGCCATTGATTGAGGTTTTTGGCAAGGTCCTTAAAAGAAGCTGCGTTTAATCCAACAGGCAAATGCTCGGGATGTATCACATCTTCAACGCGATATACTGTACCACTCACATCATTGATGTACAGGACAGCCACCGATAATTCCCGATGCATCAGAATGTATTTCATGCTCGCCACCACCTTTGCTTTTCTTATTATTATAGCCGAATATCGATTCTTTTGCAACGAATATCGAACACAAAAGAGCGCCTATCTGAGAGACTAAACTCTAAGGCAGGGCCTTTTCTGTATCATAACCTCAAAAACTGAACAGCTGCCTGCGAAGTCGGCAAAAGTTTGTGAGCAGTTTTATTTCTGAGATATTTCGGGTCGATATCACGCATACCAAAACGAACCATATCCGGAACATCGGCGTCTTTCAGAACGAAATATTCTTTTTTGCCGTTTATTAGCTGATAAAGATTGACCAATAGAACAAAATGTGGTATAATATAAACATAAAGTATAAAAAGATATCCGTATAATAGAAGATGGGAGGCGCAATCGTGAATACATCATTATTTGTGGCGACAATAATATTGGTTTTAGTAGGCGGCATTATCGGTTTCGGGGGAATATTGGCTTCGTTTTGTATCCCATACTCCCCGTACTTTGACGGGAAGCGCGTTGTAACCTATAGCGAAATCGAAGATATGAGACATCTGTGTGATGGCGTTCTCATCACGGGTGAAGTGATGGTAGTGGCTGCCATGATACTGATGTTTGTAAATATCGGGTAGTGAATTCGAGCAACAAATAAGCATGGTTGCACCGTCCTATGAGTACATTCGAGCCTACAGAAAGTGCCGAGATACAGCTAAAGAAAGGAATGGACATGCTGGCTACGCCAGCCGCTTCATAACTACAGGCGAACAGTACGGTCAGGGCGACCGAATCTTAAAGTCTGTGGAGAGTGGACCTCTATCAAGGGCTGCGGCCTGCGGCAAGCCCGTGCTATGAAGCAGAAATCCATGCTGAGTAACGGAGCAACCCGTGAAAAGCTGGAAGTCCGAAAAAATACTATGGGAAGACAGGAAAACATTGAAATTTTCGAGGATACATTTGCTCTGTGCAAGCGAAACAGTACGCTGCGCGACGCCATCGAGCAAAGCGCCAAAAAACAGAAGCTGTATCCGAAAGGTGTCGAATGCACAGAGAAGCAGGCAATCACCTATGCTCAGCCTGCCAAAATCATCGTGAGCCCCAAGCGCACACTGGAAGCAGCAATGCCTTACGCCTATGCCGGAAAGAAAGTCTGCATCCACAACTTTGCTTCTGCGGCAAATCCGGGCGGTGGTGTGACGAAAGGTTCTTCGGCACAGGAAGAGGCAATCTGCCGCTGCTCCACACTGTATCCGAATCTCAAAGAAGAAATCCTTTGGAAGGAGTTCTATGCGCCCCACCGCCGCCAGCAGTACCACCGGATTCGCCCATACCGCCGCCGCCACCTGCCAGTAGGATGACGTGTTTTTTTGCAACTTCTACGGCTGCATCGTTCTGTGCTTTTTCAGCATCAGTATAATCGTGTGCAGCTTCTCCTGCTTGGTCCATTGTCCAAGCATCGACAGTTACATAGGTAGCGCCGCCGCCTCTGCCGAAAACATGATAGCGGTCGGTTTGACCGTTGTCTTCATCCGGAAACCATGCTCTATCCCAATCAATCTGACCACCGCCGCCGCCAAAGGTGCAGTAAATGTCTGTACAAGTCCGTCATCGGATGTGAATGCAAGTCCATCAATAATGAGGTCAAGCTGATTATAAGAATCAGATGGACGCATTTCATAAAGACTTATTCCGGAAGCACTGAGTTTTTGTTGCAATACATTTTTCTCAGCTTGTTCGTCGAATATTTCTTTGTTCTCAATGAGCTGCTGGTCTTCATCTGCAACAGAATTATAGACAGCAGTCAATACATACGCATCAACGCCATCATCAAAGGTCAGTGTTTCATTATCGGCGTCATAACTGCCGGAAGATACATCCCATCCGGTAAAATACAGAGAATCATCGCCGGAAAGTGCAACAGGGATACTGATGCTGTCTCTGTCGGTGACAGTGGCTACAATCGTATCTCCGGTATCTTCTATGGCAATATCATTTGTTTCTGTGCCAAGATAAGTAGCAATCGGGTCTTCATTGGCCGTTTCCAGCCACTCAGGCTCGAAGATGCCGCCGTTTTTATTGAGCGTTACAGTTACGGTTCGAACGGACTCGCTTTCTGTTGTTTCCGAGCCGGAATTATTCTGCTGAACTGTATCCTGTACTGTCTCTTCTTGTGTGTTTGTTTCGTTCCCCTGACTGTCTGATACGGTATCATCTTGAATTTCGCCTGTTTGCTCGGAATCGGCTGTTTCTTCAAGACTTTCGCTGCTATCCGGCTCAGTAACCGTATTGCTGGATGCTGTATCAGTTTGCACCGGAACGCCGGGGTCTATCTGAGTATCACTATTGTCTTCTGAAGAGGCTGTCGATGCGACAGTATCATCTGCGTACGAAATGGTCGGGGCAACCACCTGTAACGCCATCATACCAGCAATAATGGCACTCATTACGCGTTTGGTGCGCGATTCGCATTTTTGCATGTCGTTTCTCCTTTTTTGCAATATTTGGGTTATTCCCTTGTCCCTATTTTATTTACAATGCAGCAAATAGCAAGCGTTTTTGTGGTGTAATGCATCAAAAAAAATAGAGGTCGTCGCCAAAAATGACGATGACCTCTATCTAAAACCTAAACTCAAATCAATTTTTCGTTTTCCATTTATAGGTGCGATATTCGCCCCATTTACGTTTATTCGCCTTTACATCCTGATAAGCCTTGCTATACGATGCGGTTTCACTGTTATCAACCTCAGACAACGTGAAATCCAACTTGCTCATAATATTCTTCATCTCGTATGACGAAAATTCCGTTTTTGCTTTTCTGAACGGATGAACAACAATATCTGTGCAAGGACAGAATCCTACTGTTGCGAACTTTTCATCGCAGATTTCAATTCCGTCTTTTCTAATAAAAAATGCAAACTTCTTTTTTGCAGCCTCGCTTTCCGTCGTAAAGGTCAAAGGAATAGGGACCTCGAATCTATATCCGAAGTTGTTGTTGTTCTCTTTTTCATTCCATGTTACTTCTACATAAGCAATCATATTGCCCATTTGCCTTTTTCCGCCTTTATTAAGTATTCCTCCTGAATCATTCGAACCTCTACTAAAAAATATCGAAGCACTGTATTTTACGTTATGCAACATTGTGGGCTGTTGCTCGTCTTTCTGCGCTTTGTGTATACATTATACCACATATAATACTATTAGTCAATTATTGCAAATATCATAATTTTGCAGTTTCCTACAACAAAAAACAGCCGCCATTTCTGGCAGCTGCTCTTGATTATCTGTTAATTTTTGTCAGAAAAAATATTCTGATAAGTATTTTTCCAAAACGCTTCACGTTCCTCAAACGGGTATCCTGCTTTGACCAGATGTGGTTTGATTTCACTTATTGCTTCCGGGTCAGTGGCAATTGCTGAGACGATATCCTCTTTGTCATCTACATACCAGCCAGCCGGTTGACTTCTCCCACGATTGAAATCGTGGGATTCTTAGCAAGTAATTAAACTGCGTACATTTCTGTCGCAGAGTTGGCAGTCCTCGCCATAGGGGTGAGCCATCACCCCGTCCCATGGCAGAGCATATAGCTCCATGGGCAAGTATTCTGTTACCAAATACTTCAGGCAGTAAGAATATTTACTGCGCCGAGTCTATCTCTATGGGTGTGATACCCACAAGAACAGACGTAATTTCTATCGTTTGCGTGATTGCGTTTCCCACAGCAGGGACAGGTCTGACTTGTATAAGCTGGATTGACATATACAACTTCAATCCCTGCAAGGGCAGCCTTGTATTCAATGAATTTTGCCAAACGATAGAAGCTCCAATTATGGAGGCTGTGATTGTTTTTACGGCTTGTTCTTGCCGATTGGCGGATACCGGAAAGCTCCTCCAATTTGATGGTTTTTACACCGCTCGCAGCCGCGTCATTCACGATGGCGCGGCTTATCTTATGGTCTTGGTCTGTCATCCAACGCTGTTCTTTATTGCGAGATTTTTTAATGGCTTTCAGCTTTTTCGCTTTGCCGAGTTTTTTGCGCTTCGCAGTAAACTTACGGCGTTTCTGCTTGTTTTGACGACCGTTTCCGTAAAATTTTGTTTTGCCATTGCTGGTAACTGCTACAGCAGGACACTTGATGCCAAGGTCAATACCCATAACATTACCATCGGTTTTGACAGCAGACTCCGCTATTTCATAGGCAATTTGCGCAATATATTTATCACTCTTTTTTGTGATACGCAGTGTACCCAACTTATGAGTAGCGGCAATATCCAATACTCGCTGTAGAACGATAGCTGCTATCTTTGTTTTCGTAACCTTGTTATTTGCGAAAAGCGGAAATGCTACATATCCATCGCCAATTGTATAGTTTTGGTTATTCCATATTGCCACTGGTTTTTTGAGGGCAGGTAGTCTGCTTTTATGTTTTAGTGTTTTATTATAGATGCTTTTTGCATCCACATAGCATTGCGCCTTTAATGCTGATGGCAGTGGCGCAATCATCGTCTTGGATGTCAGTCTTGGCATGATGTCGCTTGCAATGGCGTAGTCAAGAATGTCATTCACAAGTAAAATATACTCCTGCATCGTAAAATCCAGAAGTGCCATTTCTTCTTTTGTTGGTTGTAGTTTAATCTGCATTGTGATTTTCAAATTATCACCTTCTTTCGTATTTATTGTATTCACATTGCAGCAAATGTCCACAAAAAAGAAACGGCTTCCCTATACGGAAGCCGTTTCTTAAAGACTCATTCACTTCTATCTGCCAAAGATAGAAACGACCTTTCATCCCACGGTTAAAACCGTGGGTTTTCCGGTTTACTTTTATAAGAAATGAAAGAAAATGGCAAAAAAGATAGACAAACAAGCTGTTTCGTGTTGAGTAAATGTGCTATAATATATGAAAAAATGGAATGGAGTATAGTAATATGCGGTACGAATTAACAGCATATCATGGTGATTCTATATCCGTCCCCCAAATAGTCTTTTCACGACTAAGCCAAATTGACGGAAACACACTAAAAGTCATATTACATATACTGCAAACAAATGATACAGACCCCAAAACGATAGCTCGGTCACTTGGCTTACAAAGCGCAGAAACAGCAAAGCAAGCATTGCAGTATTGGGCAGGAGCAGGACTTTTATCGAATGGTAATAGCACTATATCAGAACAACCAAAGCAAGAAAAAGTCAATTTGGCAGAACTAATGAACGACCTAAATGTTGCATCCATTTGCCAAGGAGCACAAAATGTTTTTGGACGAGGTCTGAGTCGAAGCGAGATACAGCGTTTAGTTGGGCTGTATCAAAACGATGGATGGAATCCCGATGTAATCTTGCTTTGTTGTGCAGAAGTATCAAGATTAGGGAAAAATAGTGTTGCGGCTGTGGTCCATCTATTAGCAAAATGGAGAGAAGAAGGTATCGAAACAGGAACTGATGCGGAAAGATGGCTCAAACGAGCCGAGCGAAGAGAACAACTCTGCATTGAAACAGCAGAGCAATTCGGACTGAATGCCCATGACTTAACCACTTGGGAAAAGCGAACCATAATAAAGTGGTATGAGGAAATGAACATTGGAAAAGAGATGATAGATGAAGCTATTTTGAGAGCAAACGGAAAAAATACAGTAAGATATGTAGACGGAATATTGCGAAGATGGAAAGCGCAAGGAATTACAACAATTGATATGGCACGTAAGCAAGGACAAGTTGCTGGCAGTAATATCATTATGACGGAAAGACCAAGTACAAATACCGCAAGCAATGCAAAAGATATGTTCAATCAAAATTGGACAGCCATTTTCGATGAAGGAAATTAAGATGCAGACAAGAAATGAACTTTTTCATGCAGCGCAACAAAAGATTGCTGCATATCGACAACAAGCAATAATGACGGCCGAAGCAAAAAGAAGCGCTGCTTATAGCAATCCATTGGTCGTCGAAGCAAATAAAGCACATAATCGGGCAGGACTGAATTTGGCGAAAGCAGCAGCTATCGGTGGGAATATAGAAAAAGCAAAGAAAGAACTTGTAGAGGCAAACCAAGCATTAGAAGATACCCTTAAACAAGCAGGGTACAGCGATGCCTCGTTTTCTCCAATATACCATTGTCCTAAATGTCAAGATACAGGAACAAAAGACGGAGTTCCTTGTGAGTGCGTTGCAAATGTTGCTCGTTGTCTGCGAAGAGATGAGATAAATGCAGCAAGTCCGCTTGGTCTGTGCCAATTCAATACATTCCAAGTAGAGCGATATAGTGACCAGCCAGAAAAGGAACTTGGCATCTCGCCGCGAAAATACATGGAAAAGCTATTAAGGTACTGCCAAAATTACGCAGAAAAATTTTCACAAAACAGTCCAAATTTGCTTTTTATGGGCCGAACGGGACTTGGAAAAACACATCTCGCTCTCGCTATTGCAGATTCAGTCCTCGGAAAAGGATACGATGTTCTGTATACCAGTTCTGCAGCTTTGGCGGCACAATTAGGAAAAGAGCATTTTAATTATGCCAATAACGATGAATGGCTTACGGCGTGCCAAGAGGCAGATTTGTTAATTCTGGACGACTTAGGGACAGAATACATTACCCCGTTAACAATCAGTGTTTTGTATGAACTTATTAACACACGCATGCTGACACACAGACCAACGATATATACAACCAACATCACAGACCAGAATATTTTTGTCGCTCGATATACCGAAAAAGTCTCCAGTAGAATGCTGGGCGGTTGTAAAATGTTCAAGTTTTTCGGAGATGACCAGAGATTAAAATGAGCGCCCGCTGTCTGGTTCGCTTGCAATTTGCTGCAAAGTTCATATACTTATATTATTCCAAAAAATAAAAGCAAGCAAACATTCAAAATCAACATACCGCCATCTTATTATGAGGTGACGGTATTTTTGTTTGCTACAGGTGCGAATGATAAGTGAACATAGTTTTGCTGGTCGCTTCGCACCGAGTATTATATAGAAAGGATATGATATAGCTATAGTAGATAGTGTCTGACTATTACGTATAGTCAAAAAAGCAGACAAACATTGTACAAAATGCATGACCACTTATTGCTTCGTTTGTGCAGGTTTGCTGTTGCAACCCACACGGGTTGCGTTAGATTGAAATAATGCTGGTAGGTTTGACAAAGCCACCGCAGACGTTGCAACCCACACGGGTTGCGTTAGATTGAAATCGTCAAGATGTCATCAAAAACACAACTCAATCCGACGTTGCAACCCACACGGGTTGCGTTAGATTGAAATAGGCAGGGCTGAATTTGGCGAAAGCAGCAGCTATGTTGCAACCCACACGGGTTGCGTTAGATTGAAATCGCGTTTAGCGAAAAAAAGCAAGGAAATACCCCCCAGTTGCAACCCGCACGGGTTGCGTTAAATTAAAAAGAGCCCGCACGTACTGTGTGGGCTTTTCTGTGTATATGGAGAAATTACTCGGCAGTTTTATCATCATCCTGCGGCTGAACATCGGCTGCATTCCCGGCAGACAAACTGCGCAGGCAGGACTTGAATTCACGGAGCTCTTTCTCGGACAAACTATCGAAGACAAGATGAGCATAAAACTCTGCACGGCTTGTGGTGGGTTTGAAGGTACGAGCGTAAGTTTTCCCGGAACGGATAAAACTATCCTCTTCGATAATGCCTTTTTCCAGAAGAGAGTTAATCATTGAGAAGATGGAGCGTTCTTTCCACGCCATGGTGCCGGACTCCTTGGCCTTGTCAATAATAGCAGACTGAGACATAGAAGATTTTTCGTGCCACAGAATATCCATAATAGCACGCTCAGAAGGGGTTAAATGATAAGACATTGTTTTTTTGTTCATAAAAGAATCCTCACAATAAAAAATATCGAACTTTAATTATATTATAATTACTTTGCAGCATAGCGTCAATATGATATTGTAAAAATTGATAATACGTTTATTTTCTAAACTTAGAATTGCTTGCTATTTGCTGCAAAGTAGATATACTGAATATATTCAAAAAAATAAAAGTAAACAAATATTCAAAATCGACATATCACCATCTTGTTATGAGGTAATGGTATTTTTGTTTGCTACAAGTGCGAAGAGCAAGTAAACATAGTTTTGCTGGCTGCTTCGCACCAAATAGTATGATGAAAGGATATGTTTCCATTGTGGTAAATAGTATCTAACCATTGTATATGGTTAAAGAACGGGCAGATATTGTACAAAGTAAACAATATAATATTGTATTACTTTGTGCAGCTCTGCTATTGCAACCCTTAGTGGTTGCGCTAGATTGAAATGAAAAATGCACGATAAATATCGAGCGCACCGCATTGCGGCCCTTGTGGCTGCGTTAGATTGAAACCACAGAACATCCATGATAGCACGCTCAGAAAGAGCTAAATGATTTGAGTTTAAAATCGATATACCGCCATCTCGCAAAAGGTGGCGGTATTTTTATGACAAAAAGGAGCAAAATATGCAGAAATACAAAGTTGTTGTAACAATCCCCGCCATCATCGAGGTCACCGCTGAAACAGCATGCGATGCAAACGAAATCGTGAAAGGAATTCTGGTAGGACACGAAGAGACGAAAAACGCTGATGTGATTCAGAGCGCCGTACATAAAGCCATTCGGGACGGTCGCGAAAACACATATGTACAGACGCTGCACATCCGTAAATAGTCTTCCAGAAACGGATTATAAAAAGAAAATAACCGTTTTGTGTAAAGAAGCGGTAGTATAAAACCAGAAAAAACTATGGTAAAATAAAGACATCAGAAGGTGACTTCTGGTATCCTTCCCCCTAACGAGCGCTCCTGTATCCACCACAGGGGCGTTTTTTTGTTGCAAACTTGCACAGGTACAACAAGATAAAGACAAAATGTCACACGCGTGTGAAATCATGCAAAGAAAAAAAGCACGATTAGCTGTGTATTGATTGACTATAAATATTATATGTGGTATAATATAAACATGACTAAGAAAAAGACTACAACTAAAAAACGCACTACGAAAAAAAGTGTAAAAAAAGCAACTCCATACGCAGCTGTAAAGCGAAAAACGGGTGGGGCAGTATTAAAGTCAGCCAAAATTACAATCGGCGAAAAAACTGAGATTGTAGGGCGCATCGAGAAGCTCGTCTGGACAAACGAAGACCACAGCTGGTCTGTCATAAAGTTTAAACCCAAAAAGGGTGCAATCTTCACCGCAAAGGGAAGTCTTATTGAAATCACACCCGGAATGCCGTTAAAACTATATGGAACATGGATTGAGACGGATTTCGGCGAACAGTTTGATGTGGATATGTCGGAAATCACATACACGGATGCCACAAGAGAAGCTGTCGTCAATATCCTCAGCAGCAGCTTCTTGACTGGCAGCGGAGAGACTAAGGCAAATCTGATTTACGATAAGTTCGGAAAAGACACCTTTACCATTATCGAATTCAATCCCGAACGGTTAACGGAAGTATATGGTATTGGTGAATATACGGCAGCAACGCTTCATGACAGTTACATGAAGAACAAGTGCAAGATGGAACTTGCTGCGCTGCTGAAACCAGACGCGAGCGATAACCTCATCAACAAAATCATTGAGAAATATGGCGAAGACAACGCAGTAAAAACCATCAAAAAAGACCCGTATATTCTATGCAGAGGATTAAAGGGTATTGATGGCATTGCGTTCGGCGGAGCTGACCGCATTGCAGTTCGTAAAATCGGTATTGCTTTAAACAGTCCTGTCAGAATTGATGCTGCTATCGAAGCAGGAATCATGAATGCAGGCAGAGAAGGGCATTGCTATCTTCCTTATGAGGAAATCTACAGTCATGTACGCACTGCCTTGCAGGAGGCTCAGGGCGGAACAGTGACCGAAGAAGAGGTCAAAGACCGGCTTCGTGTAAGCTTGAAGGAACAGCGCATCCTGATTGAAAAATCTGGGAAAAAGTTCCTTGTCTATACAAAGGGCATGCACGATTTGGAATGCGATATCGCAGATAAGGTCTCACAGCTTATTCTAACAAAGAGTTCCATTCCGCAGGTAAGCGATAAAGACATTGATACCGGAATCAAAGAAACTGAAAAACAAAACAAATTCACGCTGGAAAAGAATCAAAAAGAAGCGGTCAGGTCTGCATTAAAGAACCGCGTCTGTATCATCACGGGTGGTCCCGGCACGGGTAAGTCTACCATTCTTGATGCCATCTTAAAGGCTTGGTGTAAGAACCACCGCAAGGAAGATGTCCTTTTGTGCGCACCGACCGGACGCGCAGCGACCCGAATGAGAGAGGTTACGGGATTCCCAGCCAATACGATTCATATGAGCGTCATGAATAGGCCAGGTACAAGCGGCATGAACAAACTTGTCGTATGTGATGAGGTATCCATGGTTGATGTCAATGTCTGCAGCATGCTGTTGAGTCTGGTATCTTACGGCGGACGACTCGTTCTGATTGGTGACCCTGACCAGCTTCCTTCGGTCGGAGCAGGAAACGTGCTGCACGACCTCATTAACTGTCAGCAGATTCCTGTCACAAAACTGACCATTGGACATAGAAATGTCGGCGCTATTGCGTACAATGCCAATGAACTAAATCACTGCCATGGCGTGGATGATTTCCAGCTCGATGACACCTTCAAGTATATTGAATCTGACTCTGAAAATTTACAGGCACATGTACTGGAAGAATATTATAAGATTGTGGATAAGTACGGCATCAAGGACACTTGTTGCATCTGTCCTATGAAGAGCAGAGGTTCCACATCGACAAAAAAACTTAATGACATTATCCGCGAAAAGCTTAATCCGATTCCGGCAGACAAAGCAAATATACTTTCTGTAAAAGATTCGGAGTTCAGACTCAATGATAGGGTCATGCTCACGAAAAATACAAGAAACGCTGAGGGTGCAACGAGAATGCTCGTCAACGGCGACCTTGGATTCATAACAGATATACGCTGTGTGCAGAGAAAAGTAACCGTCACATTTGATGATGGAGAACGGGGTATTTTCGAGCTTTCGGAGTTCTGCAGAAAATTTGAATTGGCGTACGCTTCAACCATCCATAAATGTCAGGGACAGGAATATAAAGCGGTAGTGATTCCGTGTTCAGGAGAGCATTATATCATGCTGCAAAAGAACCTACTGTACACAGCCGTTACAAGAGCAAAGAAAGAATGTATCCTTATCGGCGGAAAGAAATATATCAAAATGGCTGCAGAAAACGAAGCAGCGGCACAGAGATATACCATGCTGGCATGGAGAATCAATCATAATGTGTTAGCGGCGCACATATAAAGATTTTCAAACCCCACTTTATGTATCATTTCCTCGGTTGTGTGATATTGCGTAAGCGTAAGGCGAAGACTATTAGCAAAAAAGTCTCCGGAAATTGATTCGTCGGCGAGATGCTTTTGTGATAGTTCATGAAGTTCCTTGACGATTTTCCCACGAAGCATAATATCTCGGATACATTTCAGCTGTCCTGTTGTAGTATCAACGCCAAGTATCAAAAGAAGAGTAGGCGTTTCTTCATCAAGCGCAGGTATTTTTGCGTCTCGTCCTGTCACACGGGGTTCATAGGCAACGCGTTCCCAATTGTTGGAACCAAAGGAATGCATAAAAAAGATACACTCATTTACCTCGGCAACAATAGCTTTGAATCCATCGTCCTCGATGCTGTGCAGCAGTTCATCCGGAAAATCTCTTTTTCCGTAAAACAGGTACCAAAACGAGCCTTCGTATTGCAAGGAAGAATAGTCTTGGTGTAGACGCCATTCGTCTTTTTGCTGTCCAACATAAAATTCCATAATATCCCCCTTTTTATTTTATTATACCACATTATAGTCAACTTTTCCAGTCGAGAGTCTTTTACGGCTCTCGGCTTTTTTGCTGTATCGGTGAGTTTTCATTTCTTTTTTACAAATACAAAATGGACATTTGCTGCATAGTTCGTAAAATAAAGTAAAAGGAGAGAAAATATGAGCACTTTTACTGTAAACTGCCTTGATAGTAAGGCGCATTTTGAGACAGTTTCTTTCGATAATATTGAGTACAACAGCGTCAATGATTACTCCATGACCAGTATTGAAGAACTGGCGGATAATATCAAGAAAAACGGTCTTTTGCACAACATTGTTTTGTCAAAGCAAAAAAATGGGAAATATAAGATTTTAGCTGGAGAAAGACGAACTCGTGCCATTCGACTGTTGCACGAACAAGAACCAGAATCGTGGATGACAACGGAAGCACTCGTTTATGAGGGACTCACAGAAAGACAGGAAAAAATCATCATGGATTCCTCGAATCTGCAAAGTCGCGGGAACGGCGGGGATGAGGTACAGCTTCGTAAGGCTACGAATCGCTATATCGAAAACATGAAAGCTGAATATGGTTTGTCTGATAAGCAGGCACTGAAAGCAGCTACAGACATGTATAGCGGCAGTGGAAATACGATTCGCGTCAACCAGAAAATCGAAGAAAATCTCAGCCCCGAATTCACAGAGGAACTCGATTCCGGAAACATCGCAAAGGGCGATGCGGCAGTTATCGCCGACATGGAAGATAATGAACAGGCTGAACTGTTCGCTGATTTTCAAGATGCAGATGATGACGAAAAAGAAGATGTCATCAAAAAAGCGGTGAAAAAGCAAACCGAAAAAACAAAGGTTGAAAAAGAAAAGAAGAAAGCAGCCAAGAAAAAAAACAAAAAGGAAGACCCGCTTCCAATCAGTACAAGCGAGCTTCCTCCCGCACAAAAAGCAAGAATCAATTATCTCGATAAGCTCAAGGCAGCCTTGGAAGCAATAAAAGAGTTAAATAATCCTGATACCGTAGCGCAAATTCATCGTCTGGATGAGGCGGAAGACGCAACAGATGATACTCGTATTCTTCCCATTGTGCTTAACATTTCCATGGAAACAACGGCATTAAAAAACGCCATCCAACAATCAGACGGCGACTTTGATGCCGGAATCGACCCGGTATACGGGCATCATCGCGGCAATAAATACGAAGATGGGTATATCGACGGTTCTTCTTGGGACGATGATGATACATGATTTTAGCGCAGGAGTAGTTTTATGGCTATCGAATACAGTTTGAACAAAATTAAAAACTTCTTTGTAGGAAAAGATATATTAGGCCGAGATGCAATCGTGCATTCAAGGGTAACCTTTCTTATGAAACGGGTACCTAAAGAAATGGCAGACGCAACAAGAGCCGGGTACCTCAGCCATGCCTCATGTTTTGTCAATTTACCGTATCCGGCTATTGGCGACTGGGACGACCAGATTCCCCCTATTATTCGAGTTGAAGAGTTCACGTTGACCGAAGAGGGTAGGGAACAGCTCGATGAACTCTATGATGTCAATCTTGTGCAGGCAGACAAGGATGATACGCTGGATACATGGCAGTCGCAGTGGGAAGAGAAAGCAGGGAGTATCTGCAGTAGTCTTTGCGATACGCTGATGGAATCCATCAATGTATCCGGTGAAAATGTCGCGCTGCTCAACACCTGCAAACAGTATTTCACATCGCATGAATTCGGAAATCTGGAAGGTAAAAATCTAAGCATTGCTTTATTGCTTTCGTATGTTATTGAATATATCGCTCGTGAAAAGTTCATGTACAGCAATGATGAACTGAGCCGGTTCTATCTATCCGGCGTTACAGAGGAAGCAGGATGGGTGCGATTTTCGTTTAGCGATGGAGAGCGAAACAATTTTGATATCCGTGCAGATGGATTCTTTCCGACATATGTGTCCATTGCCAATGGCAAGAGCGATTGCAGAGAACTTGCGGATGTGACAAGTATCTACTCACTGCTGCAAATAAGTAAGGCAAAAACAGAACCTATTAAAGAGTGAAATAAAAAACACGCTGTATAGAAAAACTATGCAGCGTGCTTTTTGTTTTAACGCAACCCGTACGGGTTGCAACGACGTTCTGTTCCGCGATTTTGCACGCGTTTATTTCAATCTAACGCAACCCGTGTGGATTGCAACAGCAAACTTGCACAAACGAAGCAACAAGTTGTCATGCATTTTGTACAATGTTTGTCTGTTTTTTTGACCATACAATATGGTCGGATACTGCTTACTGCAATGGAATCATATCCTTTCTTTATAATATTTGGTGCGAAGCGACAAGCAAGGCTATATTCGCTTGGAATTCGCACTGATTGATGATGCTTACAATATACCACAAAAAGGCAAAATAATCAATACAAAATGTCGTAATTGATTGACCATAATGCACAAAATAGGTATAATATAAACAAGTAAAACTTTAAGGAGATGTCGATTTGGAAAATAAAATTACTGCTATTGTTACGTTCATTTTCTTTTTTCTGATTACATTTATGGGCGTCATTATCATGACCCCGATTGTTGATGCTTTTGCCGGACAGTTACCGGCAGAGCTGTGGTATGGAATTGGCACTATCGGCTCTATAGTTCTGGCAGGTAATATGTCCATTCCTTTTATTGTGAAAGAATTTGCGGAGGATTCAAATTGAAAAATCTTAACCTTACTCTCTCGCTCACCGAAGCGGGAAAGTGCGCGACAAAGTTAGCACAGGGAATCGACGGCCCCGTATATGCAATGAAGATGCAGAATGGAAAGTATATCTGCGGTCTATCTTTTATTATTGCGATTGCCGGAAGAAGTGCGTTTGGCGATGAGTTTGATACAAATGCGACTTATGAAATCCTTGTTCGTTTGACAGAATTGAATACAGGGAATGCCATTGACTTATACGGCATGACATTCAATCCGAAGGATTATATTGTCCACTCGAAAGGTGGTACAACATACTGCTATTTTAACGAATCTGCCGAAATCAACGATATCGTTTTACCAACAGACCCAATCTCCGCAAGCAGCAAATATGTCCTGAAAACATTGGTTCGCAAAAAGGAAACTCCTAAGCCGAAATGGTTTGTACAGAACATGACGCCGGTTTACTTTGAGGAGTGTTAGGTCATTCAACTTTTTCCGGGGGTCTGACTAATTCACAAGCACAAAAATCCATTAAGGAGGTGAGCTACGTTGAAAATACATAAAGGCTATAAATTTCGGCTTGAGCCTACAGAAGAGCAGAAAGTAAAAATCAATAAAACACTCGGCTGCTGCCGCTTTGTATATAACTCTATATTAGATAGGCGGATAAAAGCCTACAAGCGACGCGGCGAAAGCATGAGCTATATTGATACGCAGAACCTACTTCCAAAAATGAAGCAGTATCTACCGTGGCTCGCCGAAGTGGATAGCCAAGCCCTTAAATATAGCTGCCACCAATTAGACGATGCCTATAAAGGTTTCTTTAAAAGCGGAAAAGGCTTCCCAAATTTCAAGCGTAAAAAAGGAGAAGAAGCCTACACAACCACTAATCCAAAAGGCATTAAGGTGGACGATAAATACATTCAGCTCCCCACACTTGGAAAAGTGCGCTATCGTAAGAGCCGCGACATCGAAGGTAAGATTTGCAAAGCAACAATTCGCCGTTCCGCAAGCGGCAAATACTATGTAAGCATTCTTTGTGAAGTAGAAGTAGCACCGCTTCCTGTTAAGAATACTGCTATCGGCTTGGATGTTGGCATCAAATCCTTTGCTGTTGACAGCAATGGCAACGAACATCAGAACCACAAATATTTCCAGAAAGCAGAAGCTAAACTCAAACGCGAGCAGAAAAAGCTGTCACGCAAAAAGAAAGGCTCTACCAACTGGGAAAAGCAGCGCATCAAAGTGGCTCGCTGTCATGAAAAAGTAACCAATAAACGAAAAGATACCTTACATAAGTTGTCATCTGCACTGGTGAAAGAAAACCAAATCATCTGTGTTGAAGACCTTAACATTAAGGGAATGGTTCGTAATCACAGTCTCGCAAAAAGCATTTCCGATGCTGCTTGGGGAGAGTTCTTCCGTCAGCTTGAGTACAAATCAAGTTGGGCAGGAAGAGTAGTTGTGAAAATACCAACCTTTTATCCAAGCAGCCAGACCTGTTCCTGCTGCGGATACCAGAACAAAGAGGTTAAAAACCTCAATGTGCGGCATTGGGTCTGCCCGAAGTGTAATACATCACACGATAGGGATAAAAATGCAGCAGAAAATATTCTAAAGAAAGGAATGGACATGCTGGCTGTGCCAGCCTCTTCATAACCACAGGCAAACAGTACGGTCAGGACGACCGAATCTTAAAGTCTGTGGAGAGTAAGCCTCTATCAAGGGCTGCGGCCTGCGGTAAGCTCGCTCTATGAAGCAGAAATCCATACTGAGTAACGGGGCAACCCGTGAAAAGTTGGAAGTCCGAGTGTTAAGTGACGATGTTCCTACACACAAAGAAAGAGGATACGAGCTACATATGTCGCATTAACGCAACGAATGAAAAGGCAGCGAAAAGCTGCAGCCAACTTGGGTTTTCGACCCCCACACTCGTGATTGGAATCACAAACGAAACTTCTCGAACGGTCGATTTCTCCAAGACGGAGAATGTTGTTGGTCTTGTCCATCTCAACATCGAAAGAACAGAAGAAGAATCAAGGGGCATGTCAACACAAGACGCACAGACCATCAAGGATGTCGTGAATGCCATTGTTGTACATGGCAAAGTCAGGCACATTATGATTTATGAATGTGGCGAAATTAACGAAGCAGCCGGTATATCGTATGGTCTGCAGCATATTCTGAACGGCACAAAAGCTCCGAAAAGAAAAATCAACGAATTGTGCTACAAAAGAATCATCGAATCCTACGGAATACACAATCGATAAATTCCTGATGCAGCGACTTTCTGCGTGTGTTTTATGATTGACTAATTGGGCTATATGTGGTATAATATAAGTATACCGAGGAGGGCGCAATGAGCGATATTCTGTATGATGCTCAAGGCATCGCAAAAAGTCGAAAGATACGCAAGAGTGCCGTAACGGCTGTTTTGCTGTGTGCGGTTTCAGCCGTCATGTTCATTGGAGCTCACCACCTTTTGATAAACAGAGAATTTGTGATATCAAGCATAAACGCTTTCCTGCAAAGTGACACATTAAGTAAAGAGTTTGATGTCTTGCGTTTTGTTCTGATTGTAGGAGGTCTCGTACTTATTATTTTCGGAATCAACAAGATGTGGCAAGCTGTTGCCCATGCGAAAAACATCATCAGCGCAAACAGATACCACAGAGACAGCATAATCGAAGACATTGATTTCAGTAACGATTTCCCGCAGATGTACCGTTAAGGAGAATGATATGAGCGAAGATAAAGAATTAAAAAGCTATGGAGAATATAATGAGAACAGCATCGAAAACACAGAAATTGACGCAGATGAAGACGACATCGAAGATACCGAGGACACAGTCAACGGCAGCAACGATGTCAACAAGTTCAGTACGGCATACGAAAAAGAAACCATCATCAATTTCAATAATGCAGAACAGAACGCCTCATGCTACACACTGAATATTCATAAGCGTCAGATGCTTTTGAATCTTGCGGAAGAATATCCAGATGATGTAAAAATCATCAGCAAAAGAGACGACATGGTGGAAGTTACATTCCCCAAAAAATGGGTCAAGATTCGCCCTCCCCGCAAACTGACAGAAGAGCAGCGTGTAAATGCCGTGGAACGCGGCAGAGCGTTGGCGGCTCTTGCGGCAGAGAAACGGGCAGCGAAATCGAACGAAATCGATAACGGGTAATTTCGCCATGATTTCGGTAAGGCGCTGCAATCGCTGCGGTGACTTGTTTGATGTCGACAAAAACAACCTATCTTCTATCTGCCCTAAGTGTCTGGAACGCGATGCAATCGAAAGCGAGTATCGTGCAAGACAAGATTTCTGGGGCGATTCCGCGCAGAGCGATGCGGATAAGTATTTCGCACCGCGTTGGTCAGGCTCATTATCATTCATCGAGAGGGATGGCGAAGTTCCTCCCGATGATTTTATGGAAGAAAAATTGGATAGATTTGTCGCAGAAGCCACAGCGAAGTATTCAGAAAAACGAAAAGAAGAGAATGACAGCATTTTGGCTGCATTTTTAGAAAAGAAACCAACAGTTCCCAGAACTCAAAAACAAAGTATCAATAAGACAAACGATACCGAACAGAAAAGCGAAAAGGACAAAGTGCAGGATGATTTGCTGAAACAACTGTTCGGGTGATGCCGCCGACTTCATGTTGGCGAGGAAAAAGGATGATTTATTTGCAGAATTTAACGAATGAGTTTTGTGAACTCAGAAAGCAGTATATCGACGCCAAGTTCATGACTATGAACCCCATGCAGAAAAAGGCTATCTACAATGTAGATGGCCCTGTTCTTGTGTTGGCAGGAGCCGGAAGCGGCAAGACGACGACAATTATCGGACGAATTGTTTATATGGTCATGTTCGGCCATGCCTATTACAGTACAGAAACGACATTCCCCATCACGGAAAATGATATCAAGGAATTGAAATCTGTGCTTGCCGGTACTGGCAGTATTTCCGAACACCTGAAATCAATGCTTCAGGTAAAACCTGTCAGCCCTCAGAACATTATGGCTGTCACCTTTACCAACAAGGCAGCAGGAGAGATGAAAAAGCGTCTCGAAAGCAAACTGGGAAAAGACACGGCCGAAAAGGTATGCGCTAAAACATTCCATTCTGCATGCGTCGGTATCCTGCGCGAATATGCCATGTTCGTTGGATTTAAGCGGGACTTTACCATCTATGATGAGAAAGGCTGCAAGTCTGTTCTGAAAGATATCTATAAAGCAAACGGCATCAAGGAGAAAGAACTCCACAAGGACGATGTTCTGAACCACATCTCTATCTGGAAGGATAAGATGATTACGCCGGACATGGCTATTTCACAGAGCACTATTTCTTCCTATAACACCGTTGCGCACCTTTACAAGGAATATCAGGAACGCCTGAAAAACGCAAATGCAATGGACTTTGATGACCTTATCGGTAATACGATTCAGCTTTTGAAGGAACATCCGGATATTCAGGCAGAACTGCAGAAAAAAATCCAGTATATCATGGTCGATGAATATCAGGACACGAATGCGTCTCAGCACGAACTGCTGTCTCTTCTGGTTTCTCCTGAGCACAATATCTGTGTTGTCGGCGATGATGACCAGTCCATTTATAGTTTCCGTGGTGCCGATGTCGATAATATCCTGAATTTCCCGCAGGAATTCGACGGAACGCATATCATCAAGATGGAACAGAATTATCGTTCTGATGGTAACATCTTAAACCTTGCCAACAGCCTGATTGGACACAACACCAAGCGACACAATAAAAACCTCTGGACTTACAGAAATCCGGGAGTTATGCCGACATATACCTATTATGCCAGCGACTACGACGAAACGGATTCTATTGTTGAGGATATCAAGGATTATATCGCAGCCGGTAACAATTACAGCGATGTTGCTATCCTGTACAGAAACAGTCGTCTTTCTTATGTCATAGAACGGTCTTTGGCGAGAGAGAAAATCCCTTACAAAATCGTCGGCGGCTTTAAGTTCTTTGAACGTGCAGAAGTAAAGGACATCATTGCGTACCTGTGCGTCATTGCGAACCCGGCAGATGACCAGAGATTGAAGAGAATCATCAATGTTCCGGCTCGTAAGATAGGCGCTGCGACCGTAGATAAAATTGCCACTCTGGCACAGCAGTATAAAGTCAGCATGATGGAAATCATCCGCAACGCAGACCTTTATCCTGCCATCGCGAAAGCAAAGCCTGCTCTTGATAGTTTTATTAAGATGTATGACACAATGTGCCTTATGGCAAACGGCAGTACACTCGGAGAATTGACGCAGAGCGTTATCAAGTATTCCGGATACAGAAAAATGCTCGAAGACAAGGGCGTAGACGGAAAAGACGAACTGCAGAATGTCGAACAGGTCGTTGTGGCCGCAGAAGAATTCGAACATGCACATATCAAAACCAACCTGTCGGAGTTTTTGGCTGAAATCTCGCTTCTGTCAGCAGTCGATACGCTGAGCAGTGAAGAAAATAAAGTCGTCATGATGACTCTGCATGCATCTAAGGGTTTGGAATTCAAAAACGTGTACATTATCGGGTTGGAGGATTCTATCATCCCGTCTTCAAGAGACGATGTCGGAATCGAAGAAGAGCGCAGACTACTTTATGTCGGGATGACCCGTGCTAAAGAGGAACTGCACCTTTCGACAGCAAAACAGAGACATACGTTTGGCGCTTGGGGTGAAGAAGATAAACCGTCTCGGTTCCTGTATGACATTGACCAGCAGGATATTGATTACGGAACCAGCAGAAACAACATCTTCGCACGGAAAAACGCAATCAGCTGGGATATGAATGCCCTGTTTTGATGTCTTATGCGGATGAATGAGGATGATTTGAAACTGCTCCTTGCTAAAAATCCGGCATTGAGCGTTAAACAGATAACACCCAAGAAACAGCAATCCATAACTCCGGGAAAAACCCCTTTAAGCAAGAAAAACAAATATTTCAATATCCCCGTATATGTTTTTCCTGACGGTTTTGTTTTCGTGGACGAAGACAATCAAATCAAATCACTTGCGGCGAGTGAGCTTCCTAAAATTCACGGGAAAATAACAGCCAAGTTCGATTCTGTGAAAGAGTATGAGCGTTATAAGGAACTCAAACTCATGGTATCAGCCAACGTCATAACGGATTTGAAACGGCAGGTACCACTTATCATTCAGGAAAAATTCGTGTATCAAGGGAAAACAGTGCGCCCTATCATCTACTGTGCTGATTTCGTTTATCGAAAGGACGAAAAAACGGTAGTAGAGGATGTTAAGGGATTTGATAAAAAGACTGGTAAATGGCGTACAACGCAAACATTTGAATTGAAATGGAAATTGTTAAAGGCAAGATATCCACACTACGACTTTGTGCTGATATGAGAATTCCAAACAGAATCAAAGAATGTAAAATCATGGGCGTAGATATTGCATGCACAAGTATGAATCATCTGCTCAGAATCATAAAGGATAGGCTCCCGGAATTATCCGGGAACTATATCTGTGCCACCAATGTTCATGCGATTGTAACAGCATACAGAAATGAATCTTACAGAAAGGTTCAGAATAATGCGTTCATGAGATTGCCGGACGGTGCTCCTGTTGCGATGGTAGCCGGAACAAGGAGTGAAACACGGGCGGAAAAGATTTCAGGGCCAGATGTGATGACAGAAATCTTTAAGGTCTCTGCTTCCTACGGGTACAAACATTATTTCTACGGTTCGACAGAGGAGACATTAAAGAAACTGGAAGACACACTGTATAAAAAATATCCCGGCATCAATATCGTCGGTATGAAATCACCTCCGTTCCGACCTCTTACCAAGGAAGAGGATGCGGAGGTAATCCGTGACATCAATCATGCTGAACCGGATTTTATTTGGGTCGGACTGGGTGCGCCTAAACAGGAAATCTGGATGTATGAGCATCAGGAAAAAGTAAAAGGGCTTATGATTGGCGTTGGGGCTGGATTTGATTTCCATGCGGGAACGGTAAAGCGAGCCCCTGTCTGGATGCAGAAATGCGGGCTTGAATGGTTTTATCGCCTGACACAGGAGCTGAAACGCTTGTTTAGACGATACCTTTCAACGAATGCGTGTTTTGTCTGGAACGCTATTATCAAGGGCCAATAAACATATTTGTACAATCTGCCTATCTTGAAAAAATATTATTTTACCTGTTGCAGAAACTTGCGAATGGCATAGCATAGATAGTGTGGTACCTGAACAGGCGAGGAGTTTTAGTTGAAAGGATATAAGTATAACGGAAAAAAGTATCGAAGTTACAGAGAGTTGGCCGAAGCAGTCGGTATCCCACCGTATCTGCTTTATAACCGTATCTGCAACAGTGTCGGCAAGAATATGACCATCGAAGAGGCTATACAGACTCCGATAAAAAACGCCAGCGAGTGTGCGGCTAAGCCAATTACGGTAAACGGCGTAAATTATCGAACGCAAAGTGAAGCTATGCAGGCATACGGCATCAAGGTTGGTCACTTCTACCGCACGCTGAAACTCTGCGGCGGAGACAAAGAACTTGCATTTAAACAATGCATCGAGGAGGGGAAAGTATGAAAGCACATGTGTCTTCGAGTGCTCAGGAACCTATCAAAGAAGCTGCGCTCAAAAAGGTTATCAGTAACGCCAAGGTCGGAGCCGTAGAAATGTTTTTCATGTTCCGTGACCTGATTGTCAATATGCTCGATGAGGGCGTAAAGGATGTCAGTGAATCGGTTCGTGAAAACAAAATCAATGCGGCTGCGCAAACAAGGACGGAATACAACACGAATTGTGCGTACACCAGTGCTATTGATGAGTTTATCGTCGATTTGCCGAACAATGACTTTGCTGTGAAATTCGATGGTACGCCGGAGAAGCTGCAAAGCATCGTCACAGATAAGTTCCGTTTCGAACTATCTTTAGCGCTGGAGTTTGATATCAAGGCTTTTTTGGAAAAATCCGGCATGACAAGAGAAGAGTTTGAGGTGATTGCCGCCAACGCCTTAATGCTTGCTGAACAAAACGGCGGAATTAAAACATATCTGTTTAAGGAGAACTGACTATGAAAGCACATGTAACTGTACTCGACCCCCAGAAAGCATACAAGGAAGTCATTGAAAATGCAGACCTCACAGAAGTGAGTATGTATCTGGCTTATCGCTATTTCGTCATGCAGATGATGGAAGAACTGGATATTCTGCATAAAGGCAAGGTAGAGCCGACAGATGAACAGTTCAAAGAATGCCTTGATGAAGCACTTGAAAACACAAGTGATTTCTTGGATGATACCTACGAATCTGTTGTTGACACGATTACTGAACTTGACCCGGAGAGTAAGGGTGGGGATTACACGGTAAACTTTAACGGAACCGTGGAAGAGCTTCGGGAAATGCTTGGCAGCATGATGGAACATGAACTGGCGGCAAATTTGGAGCACGAATTCGTTGATTTCGCAGAAATGACTCACACAACTCGTACCATTTTTGAATGGCAGGTAGCTACATCTATGGCTCATACCATCAATACGCATGGCAGTATCGAGAAATTTCTGTTTGGCGAAGATGAAGACGAAACAAATTTGAACACAACTCCTGTGTCTGGCAAAAAGTCTTAACTTTTGGAGGTGACCGTTTTTGCAGAATCTATATATTAAAATCCCGGATGGCGCAAACGTCGTAATCGACAAGCTCTACGAAAATGGTCATTCCGCTTTCGTTGTGGGCGGCTGTGTAAGGGATTTCATTCTCGAAAAGGAACCTCACGATTGGGACATCTGCACGGATGCTCTGCCGGAACAAGTGATGCAAATTTTCGGGGAAAAGAATGTAATCCCTACCGGAATCAAACACGGTACGGTCACAGTCTTGATTGGAAACGACAACTATGAGGTGACGACATACCGTATCGATGGCATGTATTCAGACGGAAGACGACCAGACAATGTAGAGTTTACGCAAAATCTCATTGAGGATTTGTCCCGGCGTGATTTTTCCATCAATGCAATGGCTTACAACGATAAAATCGGACTCATTGACCCGTTTGACGGAATTTCCGACATCAAAAACAGACGAATTTGCTGTGTAGGCGACCCCGGAAAAAGATTTGGAGAAGACTACCTGCGAATTCTTCGCGCAATTCGATTTTCGTCCACATTTGGGTTCATTATTGACAAGCATACCAGAATGGTCGCGGCTATCAATGCTCCTAATCTGCGTATGCTTGCCAACGAAAGAGTAGGAGCTGAAATCCGAAAGATTCTCTGCGGCCGTTATGCAGCAGATGTAATTGATGAAAACAAGACCAGTATCGCATGGGTCATCCCGGAAATCATCGATATGGTTGGATGTGAGCAGAACAACCCATACCATGTAGAGGATGTGTTTCAGCATACGCTCTCCGCAATGCGGAATATGTCCACAAGCAATATTTTCCCGGCAGAATGGGTAGACGACTATGTTCGTTGTGTTTTATTCTTCCATGATATTGGCAAGCCGAAATCAAAAAGCACAGACGAAAACGGCTGTGACCACTTTTATCACCATGCGGCAAAAAGTGCAGAAATCACATACGACATCCTGACAAGGCTTCGTTTCAACAGCAAAGACCGTGACATCATCGTGGAACTTGTCAAAAATCACGATATGGAACTTGTTGCGACAAAAGCCTGTGCCAGACGAATGCTCAATAAGTTTGGCGTAGACCAACTACACAGACTTCTCAAAATTCGTGAATGTGATAATAGAGCGCATTCCGAGTTGGCTTATCCGAGGTTCAAAAACACAGTTGCTTTTGCGTGCTGTGTTGAAGAGGTCTTGGACGAGCGCTCAACTTTCTCTATCAAAAATTTGGCAGTAAACGGAAATGATTTGATTGCCATTGGCTTTAAGCAAGGCCCGGCAATCGGTTCTGTTCTTAACGACCTGCTAAACCTTGTAATCGACGAACAAATTCAAAATGAAAAAGCCGCATTATTGGAGGTTGCGGCGGAAAGGCTACGCGATGTTTGATAGTATTATTACGACTTCACAGGCAAAAAACGCCGTGGATGAAAACAATGGCACATTTGTGCTTCTTAGACTGAAAGATGATTTCGACAATATTTTGAACGGCAGTAAAACCATGGAGATTCTGAAAAGCAGTTGCTGGAATTTGAAAACTCCGTTCTTTGTTCTTTGTTGCAATGACGAGGATGATAAGATTGTCGGCAGTTTTATTTGCGATAAAATCGATGATTTATACTGCCCCGTAGAACTCCCCAACATCAATTCCTTGGAGCAGCTTCCGTACCATACTAAGCAGTGGCTTGTTCAGAGCGGATTGACTTACTACCAGCTCTGCGCTATGGTGAAACGCCGTCAGCGTCTGTATGGGTGGATGGTCAACTCTCCTGTTGTACTTGACTTGCCTTTAACGGTTATTGGGGAAGAGTACCCGCCTCAGGCTTGGAAGTATCTGAGCCTGACGGGGATTCAAGCCCAGCTGGCGCTCACAGGCGCTTACGCCCCATGAGCAGCACTTATATCATCGGTGATGTCCACGGCAACTACAATGGTCTCGTTGAGTCCTTGCAGAAAATGGGTTGGAAAGAGAATGAGGATAGACTCATCTTCGTGGGCGACCTTGTAGACCGTGGTATCGTAAATAAGAAAGTTATTGATTTTGTGGCAGAACACAAGGACACCGTACATATCGTGCTCGGCAATCACGAACTGCAGCATAAGAAAATGGTTCAGTATTATCGAATCCTTGCCAAGAATCCCACGGTACGCAAACTGGCCGCAGGAATATTTCTTCGTTTTGCGGAGAGAGAGCGTATCATCAGGGCGGGCGATGAAATCAACACTATGCGTTGTGATATAAATGAGCGGAAAGAGTTTCTGAACAATACCCCAAAAACATTCCTTGACTATCAGGAACATTTCATCGTTTATACGATGGCATGGGAAGACGATACGCTTTGGAAACTCATGCTCTATTTGCTGGATGAGATGTGCGGTGCGCCTTACGATGCGCAGCATACCATCTATGAGTATCTGACAGGGAGCAACAAAACGCGTGAACGGTTTGAGGCTGTATTTTCTAATACCGCAGCAGAATTCGTGATAAACACGACAGACGCGCTTGCAAGATACCAAAGCGTTCGTATCACGCACAATAATCCGTTTGGCGGCGTGCATAGCTATGATGGTGACGAGATGTTGGCAGAGCACAAAAATACCCTGTATGTATTCGGGCATGTTCCACACGACAAAGTCATCAGGATTGACCGCGAACGCTCCGGGTGTACCTATCTTGACATCGATTTGTCACCAGAAAAGGTAGGCATAATGCGACTGAATGATATCATCTGAATTTGCACATCCTCTCGCTTTGCGGGAGGATATTTTTATTTTAACACCTTTAATAATTGACCGTAAACGCTTTTTGTGGTATAATATAAATATAAGATATGATATAGGTAGGAGTATATAAGTGCCAATTTTCAATGATATGACAAACAAAGAAGCTGCAAAAGTTCTGAACGATTACAGCACAGTAAACAGAAACGCATCACTGCCATACATTAACGAGGCAATCCATGCGGCTATCAAAGCTCTTAGCCAAATTGATGATATCGGAGCGCAAAATGCCGAATATAAAGCAAGGCTCGGAATCGACGAAACGGTCATTCCAAGAGATGCCGACACAAAAGTCGAAATTGTTTGGTACGAGTGGCAGGAAGCTCCCGATGTTACGTGGAGTTCCGGTTCGTTCGCAAAGCTATACGGCTACATGAAGCAGCGCGGTGGGGAAGTATATCGGATTAAAAAGACGATATACGGCAAGTGTGTATCCATAAAACGCGAAAAATGGGACGACAAGCATTCGCATTGGATGCTTTCAGCATAAGGAGACGAAATGACAAAAGAGGAACTTGAAAAGGTGGTTCAGGGAGCGGAGTACGATTTTCTTCGGGAAAACCCGCACCTTGGCAGCAATATCATGTTTTTAACGCTTGGCGGCAGCCATGCTTACGGTACAAATGTTCCCGGTTCTGATGTTGATGTCAGAGGCGTAACGGGAGATTCCAAGTATGACCTGTTAGGGTTTGGTACATTTGAACAGGTTGTGGAACAATCTACCGACACGACGATTTACGGTTTCCGTAAACTTGTATCGCTCCTTATTAACTGCAACCCCAACGTCATCGAAATGCTCGGCAGCAAACCGGATAATTACATGATGGTATCTCCGGAAGGTCAGATGCTGCTTGATAATAAGGCTCTTTTCCTTAGCAAGAAAGCCTTGTACAGCTTTGGCGGCTATGCAAACGACCAGCTTCGCAGACTTCAAATGGGTTTGTTGCAGAACGATGTCAACACAGATATGAAAGAGGAGTTTGCGCTAAGAAGCGTACAGCGTGTACTTAGTGGTCCCGACCTACAGCACAACGCTCCGGCCGAAGCGGAAAACCATTTCAACATCTCTATTGGGAATGTTAAGGATGAAGAAATCAAACGGCAGCTTGTTGTCAATGCCGCACTTACCAATTTTCCGCTTCGTGACTTCAAGAGTCTTATTAAGGCCGTGAATGCAACGGTTGGACAGTTTGACTCTCTGGGAAAGCGAAACACCAAGAAAGACTTTCCTCATATCAACAAACACGCAATGCATCTTGTTAGACTTTACTTGATGGCATTTGATATTCTCGAACGCGGTGAAATCAACACCTACCGAGACAAAGAGCATGACTTGCTTATGGACATCCGGAACGGAAAGTTTGTACAGGAAGACGGCACATATCGGCAGGAATTCTTCGAGATGGTTGACGAATATGAAAAGCGGCTCAAGTATGACGCAGAAAACAGCCCATTGCCCCAAAAACCTGACATGAAGAAAATCGAAGAGTTGGTAATGACCGTTAATGAATCTCTTTTGGAAAAACAGTATAAGAGGTGAACTAAATGTTTGAAAATTCACTGATTGTCGTTAATATCAAGCTCGACAATGCGCGATGGTTCCTGCGCGGGCTCAATAAGCCATTCGACCCTTTTGCACAGAAAGCGATGCATGATACCATGATTGGAATTGCTAACTGCACGGAAGCTGTTTGGGCATACCATATCGGTAATGAAATCGTCTTGTATCTCAACCCGAACGCAATAAGCAGATGTAAGACTATGCTCTCCGGTATGACGAGAGACAACCTTGTCTCTTATATTGCAAGTTTGACCACTGTCATCTTTAACCTCAATTACGGGCGGCTCATGGAAAAGCTGGACAAATGCTCTAATATTGAGAAAATCCGGCTTGATAACTACAAATCCAAGCAGTACCTTGCAAGATTCGATTGCGCGGTACGCGAATGCGACAGAGATATCACCCCCATCATCAAAACAATCAAAAACACGCAGGAGATTCTGTATTGCAAAATCATTGACGGTAGCGGCGGATACAAGGTTTATAACGCTCTTTCGGATGTTGATAAATACGGCGAATACTTCGCCAGAACCGATATCGGAGCATACACCCAGATTCCAACAGCCCCAAATACTCCCCGTTGCAGGTGGACAGAAGGATGTTTTGGAGCGATTATGGGCGTTAACGGTTACCTTGACGAAAAAAGCGCGTTTTGCAAGAATCTTAGGATTGCTTTAGCCGCTGACTGATTTTCTTGCTATTTGCTGCAAAGTAAATATACTTAGAGCATACCAGCAATAAAAGCAAACAAACATTTAAAATCAACATACCGCCATCTCGTTGTGAGGTGACGGTATTTTTGTTTGCTACAGGTGCGAATGATAAGTGAACATGGTTTTACTGGTCGTTTCGCACCGAGTATTATATAGAAAGGATATGATATAGCTATAGTAGATAGTGTCTGACTATTACGTATAGTCAAAAAAGCAGACAAGCATTGTACAAAATGCATGACAACTTGTTGCTTCGTTTGTGCAAGTTTGCTGTTGCAACCCACACAGGTTGCGTTAGATTGAAATTTAGAATTGATTTTATAATCGGGAGCCAGCCGCTGTTGCAACCCACACAGGTTGCGTTAGATTGAAACGATTGAAACCCAGTAGCTATCTGGTATCTCGTTGCAACCCGCATGGGTTGCGTTAAATTAAAAAATCAATACAACGTCATCTCAATGAGGTGGCGTTGTTTTGTTAGAGAGGAAAGATTAAAATTGAATATTATCGCTCATAAATCCAAGGACGGCAGAGAGCAGAGCCTACAGGAACACAGTCAAAATGTTAGCAGAATGGCTGTCTCTTTCGCTGCTCCTTTTGGCGGGGAAAAGCTTGCAGAAAGAATAGGGTTAAGTCATGATGCTGGCAAAAACACAATGGGTTTCCAGCAATATATACGAAATCCCGGCAAATATGCAAAATCCCCGCATGCCGTTATCGGAGCAACACTGAATGGCATAGCCGGAGATTTCCCGTCTGCCGTTATCGTAGAAGGCCATCATAGTGGTTTGCACAACATGTGCGACACCAGAAGCAACCTTAATACAGCGTTAGCCGAACGCGGTCAGGATGTTGTTAAGGCTCAGGAATACTTTTCCACAGACGCTATCAGCCAAACCGCAGTCTTTCCAGAATTTGCACGGAAAAATAGAGTTCTTGGTCAGTTCTCATTCATAAAAATGGAGTTTTCATGCCTTACCGATGCTGATTATCAGGACACGGAACGGTTCATGCATGGTTATTCTCCGAGAAGTTATGACTACGACAGCTTTTCTGACATCTATGATATGTTCAGAAAGCACATTCAACCATGGATTGATAAAGACAATAAAATGGTAAAGGAGAATGACCAACCGCTCACTAAAGACGAGGAAATCAACCACATGCGCACGCAGATGATGCTACAGTGTTTGGATGCCGGTTCCAATTCCCGGAAAGGAGATATTCGCACACTGAGTATCCCTACTGGTGGGTCCAAGACCTTATCTTCTTTTGCTTATGCGATTGCGGCGGCAAAGAAAGATACGAGTATTAAGCGTATCATCGTCGTCATCCCATTTAATACAATTACAACGCAGACAGCTTCTGTACTGCGTGGAATTGTAGGAGAGAAGAATATTCTGGAAAACCATTCCGGATTTGATTTTGAGGACAGCAAGCAAGGCAAGCTTCTTCAATACGCATCAGAAAACTGGGATATTCCGATTGTCGTCACGACGAATGTACAATTTTTTGAGAGTTTCTTTTCCAACAAGCCTGCTAAAAGCAGAAAGCTCCACAATATCGTCGATAGCGTTATCATCTTTGATGAGGTACAGCAGTTTCCGGCAAACTTCTTGAAGCCCTGTATTAAATGTATCGAATCTCTTGCAGCTAACTTTGGCGCACGAGTCGTTCTCAGCACTGCTACACAGCCTGCTCTTGAATCTTATTTCAATACAATTAAGCCCCGTGAAATCATCGATGATTCAGAAAGCTATGTGGAGCCGTTTCGTCGCTGCAATATTGATAATATCGGCACTATCAAAGCAGAAACCCTCGTAAAACGAATCCAAAAGCATAAGCAATGTCTGTGTGTTGTCAATGAAAAGGATGAAGCTAAGTCCATTTACAACGCTGTAAAGAATGGCCGATGCAAGAACTTGTATTGCCTTACTACGGACATTACTCCCTATGACCGAGAAAGACTTCTCCGTCGAATCAGACAGAATTTGAAAGATAATGAACCTTGTGTTGTTATCTCGACATCTCTGATTGAATCCGGCGTGGATGTAGACTTCCCGTGTGGTTATCGAGAACTATCGAGCCTTGATTCCATTTTGCAAACAGCAGGGCGCGTAAACAGAAATGGGCTTCGTGACTGTAATAGCTGCACGCTGTTTGTATTCGATGGACCACAGGCGGAATATCATGCGTTGAAGAACGGTGCTTCCAAGAGTCAGTATGACAATATGGGAGACTTCGGAAACAGAAAGTCCATCACCAAGGATATCCTGCAGAAATATGATGCGGATTCGCCGAAAGCAATCCATGAGTATTTTTCGAGACTCTACGGTTATAAGGGCGATGGGCTTGATAAATTCGACATCGTAAAGATGGCGAACTCAAAACTTATCCCATTTCAGGACATAAGCCAGAAGTTCAAAATCATCGATGAAGATACCGTAACGGTCATCATTTCCCAGACAGCCGAAGCATCTGAACTTGTCGGAAAGATTCGTAATCAAACCGCAACAAAAGATGATATCCGCAAAGTAGGTAAATATGCCGTTTCTGTGCGAAGAAGCAAATACGATAAGTACCTTGCAGCTTCCACCGAGGTATTGACCACAAAAGTATGCAACGATGTAGAAGAACCTGATATTTGCAATCTCGTAGATATGGGATTGTACACAAATATCGGTGTCATCTTTGACGCAGCAGCCTGAGGAATGCTTGCCATTTGCTGCAAAGTTAGTATACTAAGGTCATACCAAAAATAAAAAAGGCACTTTTACAATTTAAAATCGACATGCCGCCATCTCGTTATGAGGTGGCGGTATTTTTGTTGCCAAAAAGAAACGGAGGATTTAATCGTGAAAATACCATGTGTTGATAGACACAAAATTATGGAGAATGCGGAACTTATCAACCGCAATCACAAAGCAATTCGTGTCTATCCTAAGCCCATCATCTTAGAGGTTGACTCTAAATTTGCCGGATTCACCATTCCCGGTATGCGTGTTGAAGGCGTTACCTATGAAGTTCCAACCTTTTCCGCATTAAAGGGTGCAATCGATGCAATTTATTGGCATCCCGGCGTTGAAACCATTCCAACCGCTGTTTATATCCACAATCCCATAAAGAAAGAGCGTATCACGCAAAACGGATACAACGAAGGTCGCGGTCAGCGTTCTCGTGAATGTCTTGTCAATGTTCGATACACCATCATCGTCTATCTGGTTCAGATGAATACGATGCAGGAAGGTATGAACCTTGATAAATATTACGAGATGCTTACCAAGTACATAAACGGCGGCTGCGGAAACAAAGTGCCGTATCTTGGTATTGCAATGGACCCGATGAATTTCAAGCTCATCAACAGCGATGACATCAAGCCCACGCAGCCTTTTAATGAAGACCTTGGGTTTATGCCATTTACCGAAGATTATACAAAGCCGAAAGACCCCGACTTGGTTTGCAGACATCTGACAATCGAGAATGGGATTATCGACTTCACGAAAGGAGAGTATTTCCACTGTTATGAAGGACTTACTTAATGTTCTGTACGACCATTACAATGCACAGTTACCGCTCGGAACCGTCATGCCTTACGGCTGGACGATTGTGGAAGTCAATTACGCTGTAGAGGTCAATGATGATGGTGAACTCACCGGAATCTATGCACTTGGCGCAACATCTGACGCTGATGAGGTGGAGGACAAGGCCAAGACCAAGGCTAAAGGCAAGGATACACCCTATCAAAAATTCACGGTTCCTGTTCGCCGTACCCGTACGAGCGGCGCTTACCCGTATCTGTTTTGCGATGCCGCGCATTATATGTTTGGCACTCCGAAACGCGATGGTAAAGGTAAGGTTAGCACTATCGACTATTACGGTGCGATGAAAAACGCAGTTTTGGGACTTCGTGAGTATCTGGGTGAATCTCCGGCTCTTTGTGCCATCTACAAATTCTATGAGACTTGGGACAACACCAAAGCAGAAGAAAACCCCTACATCGTTGCAAGCAACGTCGCCAATGGCGGTCAGTGCATGTTCTTCTATAATGGCAAGCCCATTTTCGAAGACGATGTGTTCAAGAAAAACTACGAGAAGCTGACGACGGCATACGGTGAAATGCCTATTCCTCAGAAAGATAAAAACGGGAAATTCGTTTTGCCTTCTAAACCCACCTATATCCGCAGCATGATTAGCGGAGAAGTCGGATTGAAGGCGACGCTTTTCAATAATGTATCCGTCAACGGTGTAAACGCATACCTTCTCTCGAACAACAAGAAGAACACAAACTACTTCGGTCGGGAAAAGGGCAATGCCATCCCCATCTCGCAGAAAGACGGTCATAAAATCTGTGAAGCAGCGAAAGACCTGCTGACGCGTAGAAAGAACTTTTTCATTCCCGCAAGCAAAAGCTGCAACCTCAAGAGAAGTATGGTCGTATGGTGCGATGATGTTCCTAAGGAAGAAGAAAGTGCCATTATTGACCTCTGCTTTGACAGTGTCTCGAACTCGCTTTCTATTCCTAATGAAAGCGGAAGCGAAATGACCGAGCGGATGCTTCATATTGCTCAGATTCGAAAGGGGAGAATGATTCCTCTGTCGGAGAAAGAGAAGAATGTGAAGGTCAATGTTTGGACTGTCGGTACTCGTGGGAAAGGCAGTATCGTTTCTGATTTCACCCAAATCACGTTAGGTGAGCTTTGTGAGCATTTCCAGCGTCATTATGATAATATGGAAATCGTGCGCAGCCCTAAGTGCAAGGAGAATGACGGAACGGTTCGTGACTTTGCGCGTCCCACTACCGTATACCGTTCCTTGTTCGCCAAGGACGAAAAAGGGAAAGTCAAAGTAGATAACCCTGTTCTTTGGAAGCAGATTAGCCGCAGCGTCTTCATGGGAGAGAAATACCCGGTTCGTGTTCTGGATATGGTTCTTTGCCGTGCAGACCGAGAGAGTAAGAAAACCCTCGATGATGTCGTGTGCTGCATTTCCGCCACAATGGCAGGGATTATCAAAGCGTATCTCATCAACAACGCAGGAAAGGAAGATTTAACTGTGTCTCTGAACGAAAACAACACCACCCCCGCGTACCTTACGGGACGCATTTTTGCACACATGGAGAGTGCTCAGCGAGCAATCGACCCAAGCAACCAGACCACGTTTGTGAAGCGTTACTTCGCGCGCGTTATGGAGAACCCGGCCGAAACCATGCCGCAGATGCACTTGAGCTTCAACCTACTCCGTGCAAAAGCTAACAACGACGACAAAAAGAGCGCTATTTTCGCGGCAAAGGAAAAGGTTATTTCTGAGCTGATTGATATGCTGGACGATAATTATCCCAACAAGCTCTCTCCTGAGCAGCAGGGCTACTTTGTAGTCGGCTATTATCAGCAGCGCCGTGAGAATATCCGTTGCGCCGCCGCACTCGCAGCAAAGAACGTAAAAAACAACGACTAATCAAGGAGAATGAAAACATGGCTATGATTGAAAATATTCTGAAAACCCCCACCACCATCGAAGTCGTCTTTGACGCTAAGATGTCCAATCCCAACGGCGACCCCGACAATGAAAACGCTCCTCGCCAGAACTCCGAGGGCTTTGGTTACATGACCCCAGAGTGCATCAAATACAAGATTCGCAATGTTCTGAACATCATGGCGAATTTTGGCGAGATTGACCCTGACACCAATCACCTGTACTGTTCTCCCGATACTTACAGCATCGAGAGCAGCATTCGTGAGTGCTTAGGCAAAAAGCCAAGTGACTTCAAAAAGCTCACGTTCGAGGATGAGCTTACTATGCGCAAAAAGCTGTGCAATTACTTCGTGGATGCGCGGTGGTTTGGCATGGTCAACACCTCTTATTCGAGCTATAACACGCTCGGCAAAATCGAGGGCGCATTCCAGCTCAGCTTTCCGATGTCGTATGACCCGATAAGGATTGCTTCGATTTCCAATACTCGCTGCTGCGTTTCCTCTGATGATGAACGCAAGGGAAACGAAAAGGTGCCGAAAAACAAAGACCGTACGATGGGCCGTTTCAGCGTTGTTGAGTATGGTTTGTATCACATGTACATTCAGACCAGTACCAAAGCAATTCTGCGAAACGGTGTGACTGAGGACGACCTCAAGCTCCTCATTCAGACCATCCTGCACATGTTCGATGATGACATGAGCTCCGTTCGTCCTTCGATGACGGTTCGCAAAGTTGTTGTCGTACGTCAGAACCGCAACAGCGGCCGCGTACGTCCTACCGATATCGAGGACGCCATGGTCGCAAAGCTGAAGCCGGGTGTTAACAACCCCACTTCCTTTAACGACTATGACCTTGAGTTCAAGCGGGACATGCTGCCTGATTCTGTGGAGGTCAAGGAGTATACTATGGATAACCCGGAAGGCGTTATCCTCTAATCCATTTTCTCGTAAGAGTCTGCCCATTGTGGGCAGGCTCTTTTTTTGTTTGCATTGATTGACTACATATAGTTTATGTGGTATAATATAAACATGAGAATTTCAGAGCCAAAACAAAATTACAGAGCAATCAAATGTGTGCATATTCTCGTTATGACGATACTGTACATCGCACTTATTGGTGTATTGGTTAAAGTCATAGGAGAGCCAAGCCGCACGGCAGCAGCGTTCTTAGTTGACATTTTTTGCTACAATGAAATGCTTCGCGTAACGTATCTGTACTACGAGCGTTTGCGAAAGCAAAGTAAAAGCAAAACAAAGATTGAAATGAAGTAGGGAGGAGATTTGGAATGACTGTAAAGGAGTTGAAACGGTATCTGGATGACGTTCCGGATACCGCAATCGTTGTAATAAGAAACCATACTGCGCCTACAATCCTCGAAAAAGCATGGGCCAGACATATCTCTGCTATCGCAAAACCGGATGGCAGGTATGTACCAAAAACCGTAGATTCCAAAGGCGACAATGTCGAGGTTGTCGTTTTTGATTAACCGTGAGGACAAAAGATTGTCAAATTCAGTCGTAGACATCCTGAATATGCTCGAAATGGGTGAGTCTGTCGATATGATTGCCAGCGATATGAACTCAAAGACAACGAATATCAGAAGAATCATTCGGGAAAATGATATTGGTCAGGATACCATCAGTACAACGCTACAATGGCGAAAAGCAATCAAAAAATTGCTGCCAGACCGAGAAGCAAATGTCATCCGCTGGAATGAAAGCAAAGAGTCTGCCATACCTTATAAGCTTTGTGTTCCGAAACATTTTTTGAATGCTGCCGGGAATGCTCCTGTAACTGTGATTCCCGTCATTGCCATGCTCAGAAACACGCCGCAGGATTACTTTGGTCAAAATCTGGAAGTGATTCCGTGGCGAACAATCGTACAGCATTTGCTGTCAGAGGACGACGAACAATGTGTGCGCTTCGTCTTGCGAAAATGGGAAGCAGCAAATCCGGAAGAGGCCGCTCTCGGGAATCCTCTCGGATATAAAGATGTCAGTAGACGGCGCTACGCAGAAAAACTGGATAGTATTGCGATGACACACTGTCTGTACGGGGATTTGGAAAATATTCTTCCAAAAGAGTTTTCAGTTGCACGGATTTAGCGTTGACTACAACACGCTTTTGTGGTATAATATAAATATACCGAATAAGAACATACACAATCAGTCAGAATGATTTCAAAATCATCTGGCACAAGACAAAGGGTGATAAAATTGAATAACATTTCGAAATCTCTCTCTAAAGCACCATCCGTCTTAACAGCCATCGCGTGTATCGTATCGTTCGCCATGCTGGTTACGCTGCTTCTGTTTCAGGGCGGAATCCTCTATTCCATGGGGTTGACTATGCTGACATCCGACATTCTGGTCACTGCCATTACCATTGTGCTTGCGGTATGCGCAATCCTTTCTCTGGCAGCCATGATTCGAAGCATGGTCGCAAACAAAAAGAATAAGAAACTCATCCACAACATCATCGCGGATGTAGAGGGAAACAAAGAAGCAGAGAAGACGGCAACTCCGGCTCCTGTACAGGTACAGGAAGAAGCAAAGAAAGAACCTGCTCCTGCCGTTCCTGACGCATCCTCCGATGATGATGAACCGGAAGAAGCAAATGGCGAGTCCATCCCCGAAGTAGTCACTACTGCTGCCAATGTAACACCTGATACGGAAGATTCTGACAAGAAGATTGTCGGTTCCGTAGTAAGCAAGGGCATGGATGAGTCTACGCTCGAAACGCTTGATAAGCTCATGGGACAGAACAACGAAAAGGATATGACTCCTCCCGTTGTAGTGGCACCCGATGTCCAGTCTGCTATGCAGGAAAAAACCGAGCCTGTGGAAAAGAAGCAGGATGAACATGTTGAACAGGCATGTGCTCCCGTCGAGGAAGAGCCTGTTAAAGAGGAGCCTGTTAAGGAACCCGTTGAGAAACCTGTTCAGGCAAAGGAAGCTGTTGAGGAAACTCCTGCCCATGAAGAGGAACAGCCTGCGGTTGAACTCACCAAGTTTGAAAACTCCATGGTGATGTTGATGAAACGCGGTAATGTTCCGGAGAACGTATACGCCATCGAGGAGTACAAAGAAGGTGCCGTGTGCCTGACTCATGACAAGGAACACTACTTCGTTTACATCTGCAAAGACAACGATGCAGATGACGTTGAGTATTTCCCGATTCATGACGAAAAGGCTGTTGCAATAGCATTTGCGACCCGTATCCGTAACAAGATGAACGACAAAAAACCTGCCTGACGCAAAGCAGCCTTGCTTGTTGCTGCAAAGTAGCTACAATTAACCCATACGAAAAATAATCCACTTAAGCATTCGCGTGCTTGAGTGGATTTTTCTTTTTGGGAGGATTGCAGCTGTGAAACGCTTATTATATAAATTGTTGTGCGTTGTATTTTTTGCAGCAATTATGGCGGGATGTGCTATGTTCGCTGTGAGAATCAAAGACAATATTACAAGAGAATATGTCGTTCCGGAACAATACGGTATCAATGGACAAATCACATACTCTTATACGAACGATTCAGATACCGATATTGTTTCTGCGAACGAAAATAAAAAATGCTATTTTGTTCGCGGGAACAATTTCACAGACAACGAAATATCCATTATAAATATCATTATTGAGAATATACGAGCAATGAATGAAACCATCACCATCAACACATCTATCTCCCCGCGTTCGATGCGTATTCTCTTAAAGGAAAGCCTTAAAACTCCGGATATTTTTTGGGTAACGGGCTATCAAATGGAATACAACAAAAACGGCCAGACATATTATAAAATTTACCCGGCCTATAGTATGAGTGCGAATAGTAAAAATAGCTTAGAGAAAAAACTTCAAAAGGAAACCGATTTATTCTTACAAAACAATGCCGAGGCACTGAACCACGATGCTTGGACGGCAGCCTATGCGGTCAATGATTGGCTATGCCAAAATGTCACATATACGGATGAAAAAAATATCCAGAACGGTCAATACTATCCATACAACAGCATCGTTGCTCCACTTCTGAGAAAAGAAGCTATCTGCTCCGGATACGCAAAAACATTCGCATATCTGATGAATAAAGCAGGATATGAAGCAGCCTACTGCACAGGTTACACAAACGGCGGAATATATCATGCATGGAACGCTATCGTTTATAATGGCGAAATAACATATATCGACTCGACCTATAACGCTTCCGGTAATCATATGGCGTATTTCTGCAGAAATAAAGAAGATTTAAAAGAACGAACAGAAAATTCAATAATATGGTTTTCTGCAAGCGATGATTGATTGACTATTGCAACTTTATGAGGTATAATATAAATATCACAACAGAAAAGGAGTTATCATATGTCATATAAAGTATTTGCTGTTATTATTTCTGCCGCTATGCTTTGTACTATGCTTGTAGGATGCAAAGATAAAGCAGGGGATATGAATAAAAACAGTCTCACTATCGGAACCGCCACAACGGAAACAGCAAGTGCTGCGACAGGTGAAGCGGCACAGGGAAATGGCGTGAATACGAATCCCGCTATCAACGGGTATACCGACGAAGACTTGGAGAAGATGGATAAGAGTGCTCTGGATACGCTCAAAGACCCTGAACCGACTCCAGAACCCAATACTATTGTTGCTGACTTATATGAAAAATATAACATTGAAGCAGATGACGAGGAAAGTGAAAGCGGTCCTGTAGCTTCTGCATATCAATCTCATAAGTTGGCCGACAACAATGTGACTTGGAAAGAGATTCTCGATTATGCCGAAATCCCGGTGACAGAAGAAGTCAAGGCAGAGTACGATGGAATTGCAAATCCTGTCATGCAGGTGGAAAAAGCGCTGGGAGATATCAGCAATTACAAGGCTCGTAAGGTCGATTTCAGCAATTATCTGTCCACAATGAATTCGATGCTCTATACAATGACCAACAATCCCATGATTTATACAAACGATGCGTATAGTGGACAGATTTCTGAGTTCAGAAACAAATATTCCGAATACGCAAATCTGCTGGCAGGGGATAATCCTCTGATTACAAAAGACCAGCTCGCAGAACTGAAACAGTCTATCGTTGACGAATATAATTTCCTTACAGGAAATGGGTTTATGGTTTCTACTGTGGACTCCAATGTTGCAGAACAGCTTATTGCAGCGAATAAACCGCAGGCAGAGAGCGAAGCGTCAGCCGATTAAAAGCTCCATTTCCCTTGCTATTTGCTGCAAAGTAGTTACAATGAGAACATCAAGATAAGTCAAAATATCACACCCTGATTTATTTTGATTTCAAAATCTGTATCCTAACGGCTATCTCAATTCGAGATGGCCGTTTTTTATTGAAAAAGGAGGAAATAAAATGTTCGTATTGACTACTGTGACGCGCGATTGCAAGAACGGTGACCTTTATGTCAGTGTTGACGACAATGCCTATCTCACAAAGGAAGCAGCTTCAACAGCACTAAGAGCCCGCTATGAGGACTTTCTGAAGAGTATGAAACTCGAAGACAACGGCGCAAGCGATGAAAACGGAAATGCTATGCCTGGCGGATACTGCATCAGCGATGAAGCAAGTATCTACGATTATGCAGACTACGCAAATTGTCAGCTTTTGCCCATTGTCGTGATTACCACAAAAGAAATCCAGCCTGTTATGTAAAGGAGAGCTTATCTATGCAAATCAAATTATACGGCAACGGTCATTCCTGTAATATTCCTGTTCAGGAAATTATCGATAAATATTGGAAAGATGAAACCGCGCCATTCTCCTTTGAAATGTCTACGGCTATCGGCGATGAAACTATCGCTGCAACCGCCATGCTTGGAGAGGAATCTCCGGACACATATCCAAGTATTCGTCTTGACAGCAGAAACGCAAGAAAAAACAGTTCTGCCACATGGTTCATTTTGGAAACGCCCAATGAGACAAATCCGTATGTTACGGGCTATGCTTATGCAGGCAACGATGAAACCGAAAGCGATTCTTGGATTACCAAAATCGTTGATGCGCCTCGCGGTGCTGACGACGATTCCAAGCGTCTGGTCTATATTGACGATGATATCGCTGAGACGGTGGACACAAAAACAACCTCAAAATTGAACACAAAATATGGGAACCACTGCGCAGATTACTGTGCAACCAGTGACCAGCTTTTCGAAGGCAAGTTCAATTACGAGAAATTCGGTAAGCGTCTGGCAGCCAATGATAAAGATATTGAGTTTGTGGAAGGCATGATTGTTTCCAAGAACGAAAATGTTATCAATCATGTGGCTGATATTCTGGACGCACTCGGTTTTACGGCCACCACGGGTTACTACGACCCGGCTGAAGATAAGAAAGCCAATATCAGTGATAAACTGACTGGCTATTATTACTGCGACATGTAAAGGAGCATCGTTTATGAAATTCAAAGTGACTGCTACGATTCCCATCGAGCTTGAAATCGACTGCCAGTCCAAGGAAGAAGCCCTTGATACCGCCACGACCATTCTCCAAGAGCAACGTGACGATGGCGATTACGCCAGTATCGTTGCTGACTGCATCGAGAGTGCTCTCGTATCCGGCAGCATCACGATGACTGCTGTTGACAACCATGAAGCCTTAGTCAATGAACTCCGCACGAAACGCAAGATTTCTATTCATGACATGGATGCGTTTCTGGGATACGAAATCGACAAAAATGATGACATGATGTTTGACGACGATTACATCAACGTCAATCTCTGGATGATGGATGTGGATAAGGCTCTCGGCCTTGATGTCTGCACCTCTGACAACGATGAATATGTCACCATTTCCGTCAATTGGTATCCGAAAGCTGCGGAGCATCCCAATAAACGCGAAATCGACATCTTCGTTATTTACGCGGAAACGTATGGCGATGATTTCGACATGGAGCTTGAAATGAATGACGCTGAATACGCTACTGTTCTTGCGGATTTCAAGAAGAAGTTCAAAGATACTTTCGGGAAATCTTTAGAGGATATATGGAACGAAGAGTCTGAGGAGGAGTAAGATATGGCAAGAAAGAAAGTTGAAAAAACACCTTTGTCGCCAAAAGAAGCTGCGTCGAAAGAATTTGCGATGACATCTTGTGTGCATTCCGGCGACCCATCCTATCGGTTTGAGGTAGGAGACAGTGTATCGATTGGCGCACTCAAGAACTGCGTCGTTGACGAGGTCTGTGAAGACGGCAGGTATTACGGCATCAAGTACGGAAAGGATGGTGCATGCTACGGCTATTGGTCTTGGCTCGATGTCAGACCGATTCCGACTTCTCTGGAAGCAAAGTATGCGCAGAAAGATTCGCCTCTTTTCCGTATGTCGTTCAGCAACCGTTCCATCGAATCGCTGCTCCATATGTACTACTACTTTGGTGTGGATATGGAACCCGATTATCAGCGCGGTTCCGTCTGGAACGACGAGGATAGAGTGAAACTGCTTGACAGTATTTTCGCCGGAAGGGAAATCGGGCGCTTCGTATTCCGAGAAGTTCCCTATGAGGAATCGTTGGAAAAGAAATGTATGTACGAAGTCGTAGACGGCAAACAGCGCCTTATGACACTCTGTGCGTTCTATGAAAACCGGTTCCCCTATAGAGGATGTTTTTACAATGAACTTCCCGCAGAGGATAAGAACTGGTTCGGAAGTGCAATGACAAGTTTGGCCTCGCTTTCTGATAAGGTTACAAAAAAAGAGGTCTTGGAAGTTTTTGTTGCACTGAACCAGAATGGCCGCCCAATCGAGGATGCTGTGCTGAATCACGCAAAAAAGCTGCTCGACGACATTCGGTAACGCGATGTTGCCGCTTTGCAAAGTGAAGTTCCCGGCGTGGAGCTTGTAATCTGCTGCAAAGTCTGTATACTAAACATATCCGAAAAATAAAAAGCAGTAAGCATTCAAAATCGATATACCGTCATCTCCTGTTGGGTGGCGGTATTTTTGTTTGCTACACACACAAAACGAAAGGAGTTATAATCCATGGGATGTTGGAACGCTACTTGCAACGTGTCGAGGTTGCCGATTTTTTGCGGTGACGAAATCGTTGTGATTCCCCTTATTGCAGTTTCTGCTACTGTTACAGCAAATACCAGCTATGCAACTGATAACTTTGTTCCGTTTTCTTTTCCGATTGTTGGTAAATACAATGATTATGGCGGCATCGAAGACGCCGTCATCACTGAAGAGAACGACAAACTGATTCGTTCCTATGAGTTCTACAAAAGCAACGGAGATGGCACAGCACCTTACAAAGTCGAAATCGGCGATGACATGGAAAAGTTTATCTCCGAGGAGCTCTGCGGGAGCGACGCTTATTTTATCAAAACCAACAACACGATAACTTATCCGAATGGTCTTGCTCTTGTAAGCGTCTTCTTTGTCCATAAAAATCTGTACGATACTCTGGTTCACGAAATGGGCGAAAGAGTCCCGTTCAACATGAGCGAATGTCAGCGTGACCTGCTCAAAAAGAAGTTCGAGTATGAAGTTTCACTGTGCCGAAAGAACATTGAAGACATCCGTAACATACAAGAAAAAAACCTTATAACCAAGGATTTTGCCGATGATTGGAAATATGCCAGTTTTGGCGAATTTTCCGCACTGGCTGCATCAATTTTCTGCCGTGGTGAGATTGTAAGTCCTTGCCGTGGACACTGGAAGCTTTTGGCCGAGGAATGTGTAAACTTTTCCAACGAAGGAATCATCGATTTGGCAGTTGAAAAAGCGCTCTTTATTCGTGCTTTATCTGCTCTGCGGATGGGCTTCCACTGTGATTCCGGCGCTGGCTCTCAGAGCTGCGAAACGCATATCCATTATGTCCTCGCGCAGTATGTCCTCAAATATATCCGTGACCATACTGAGGAAGGCCAGAAATGTGATACAAGTACGCATCCCGAAGAGGGAACAAAAGAGTTCTTCTTTTTCAGTTAACGGGTATTGAAGAATTTTAGTGGAATGACCCCATTCCACTAAGTTTCTTCAATATCACAGGCGGATGTATTTTTGTACATCAAGATGACGAGCTGCACTTGTACGGTTTTCCCAGCTTACAACTATGCGAAGGCGTCATCCAGCCAAGGGAAACACAACCTCCTGCTTCGGCAGGAGAGACTTATCGTAAAGGAGGTGGCGTATATGTCCACTGTATATGTGCTTAATAAAGATGGTAAACCTTTAATGCCTACGACTCGCTGTGGTCATGTCCGCTACCTTCTGAAAGAGAAGAAAGCGCGAGTCGTAGCATCAAAACCGTTTACCATTCAACTGTTGTATGAAACCGACGATGTAGTGCAACCTCTCTATTTAGGCATCGACCCCGGTAGAAGCAATATCGGCGTTGCTGTTGTCAAAACAGATGGTATGGCAGTCTTTACGGCGCATTTAGAAACTCGCAATAAGGAAATCCCTAAGCTAATGAAAAAGCGTAAGGATTCCCGCCGCGCAAGACGCACTAATGGTAGACGCTGCCGCCGTCAGCGGAGGGCTAAGGCAAATGGCACCATTTCTAAGAAGTGCGTAAAGCAAACCACTGCTCAAAATGGCAGCGTCAGCAAGCGTGCAAAAGAAATTGGCGTCATTAAACGCCATCTTCCCGGTTGCGAGAAAGATGTACTTTGTATTGGCATCAAAAACAAAGAAGCAAAGTTCAATAATCGGACGCGACCAACCGGATGGCTCACACCTACCACAAATCAGTTGCTGCAGACACACATTAACTTGGTAAAGAAGATTCAAAAGTTTCTTCCTATCAGTGATGTTGTGCTTGAAGTCAACAAATTTACGTTCATGCAGCTTGATAATCCAAACATTCAAAAATGGCAATATCAGAAAGGCCCTCTTTATCAAAAGGAGAGCCTTAAAAGTGCCGTTTCTGAAATGCAGGAGCATCACTGCCTGTTTTGCAAAAAGAAGATTGACCATTACCACCATGTAGTGCCGCAACATAAAAACGGCAGCAACACCATTGATAATATCGTTGGTTTATGTACACAACATCACGACCTTGTGCATAAGGATGCCACATGGCAAAAGAGGCTTGCCAAAAAGAAAACCGGACTCAACAAAAAATATGGTGCTTTGAGTGTGTTGAATCAAATCATTCCGGCACTGACAAAAGAGTTGAGTTCTCTTTTCCCGAAGCATTTTTTTGTGACTAATGGTAAAAGCACCTACGACTATCGTGCAGCACACGGTGTCAGCAAAGACCATTGGCTCGATGCTTACTGCATTGCTTGTTCTGTCCTGCCTAACGATACTTGCGATAAAACCATCAATAGCTGTGTGCCGTATGAACTCAAACAGTTCCGCCGTCACGACAGACGAGCACTAAATAACGAAAACATGAGCCGTGTGTACACGTTTAATGGCAAGATGGTTGCCACAAATCGACATAAAGCTACTGAGCAGACGACTGACAGCTTGGAAGAGTTTCGCCAACGCCAACCTAATGACGTTTGCAATCTTAAAGTAAAAGAGCACCATCCAACATACAGAAACATGAGTCGCAACTATCCGGGAAGTATATTCCTTGTCGAAAAGCAAGTTCATATAATGCAAGGAATAGCGGGTTCAAAAGATGGGAAAGCAACAACATACAAAGACACTAACGCAAACTCAATAGCCGCCGGAAAATGCAAATTTGTTGCAAAAAATTCTGGCATATTGTTTGTGTAGCGTGAATTAAAAGTAGTAAAACCACGAAAAATCTTCAATAACCCAGTTAACACAAACACGACCTGCAGACCTATTCCCGACTCTGTACCAACTGTTCTGCGGAGTTTCCGGTAAATGCAATCAGTCAATAGCCCACGACTAAAGTCGCGGGCTTGCATCAGCAAGTCTGCGCTTTAGAAGTGTCCGAAAGGATATATTGACTACCCTATGCGCATTAAGTTGCACCCCGTTATAAGCGAATTGTCACAACATCCGACTTTTAACGCACTTTCGCTTCTCGCGGAGTGGACTTCTTGGCGCGGGGATTGCAATTTGCTGCAAAGTAAGTAAACTTATAATATCCAAAAAATAAAAAACTTACATCATTTCAAAATTCCAAACCGCCATCTCGCCCAGAGACGGCGGTTTTTTATTACAGGAGGGATACCGTGAAAGAAATCGAATCAACCTATATCATTAACGAAACCATGTAGACTTCCCGAATTTTAGGAGGTTTGCTTTTTGTTTTGCTGCGAAAGGAGTTTTTATGAGTACCAAAAAAAGACCGTTTTCTCCGGTAGATGAGTTTATTAAGACTTTTAACGAAATGAGTGCCAGATACAGCCGCAACGAACTTTGGTACAACTACATTGATATGCACGCCATCGCACTTGCGAATACCTGTGATTCTCGGTGCAGGGACACAAGGGAAGAACAGTACAACGCCATTGTCCAAAAGTACGATGAGAAGACTGTGAATCAGTTTGCTGTACTCACTGGCATCACAATGACGGCACTTCTGGAAAACCCGGAGCAGGATTTTCTTGGAACCGTTTACCAGAATCTCGGCTTAACCAAAAGCCGAGCCGGGCAGTTTTTCACGCCGTACAATGTCGGGCAGATGATGGCACGCATGAATATGCCGGATTCTTTCGTTCTGAACAAGTCGCGTATCTTCCAAGTAAGCGACCCATGCTGCGGTGCCGGATGTCTGCTTCTGGCTGGGTACAATGCGATGCGCAAGCAGTTGGAACCCACTGACCCAGACTGGGACAAGTATGTTTTGTTTGTAGCGCAGGACATTGACCCTCTGGTCTGCAAGATGTGCTACATTCAGATGTGCTGCATTGGCGTTCCGGGAGTTGTCGTAGCAGGCAACTCTCTGTTCCCGGACGCAGAACGAGAACCGACAGATTTTTGGTTTACGCATAAGTATTTTGCTTTGGACGAGAAAGCTCTCGAAAATACATATCAACAAAAAAAGGAGTAATGATAAATGCATATGGTAACTGAAACCCGCCAGCTCCGCGATGGCGAGAAGCTGACTGAATTTTATAATCGCATCGACTGGAAGCCGCTGTTTGAGTTCGTCCAACGCTATTACGGTATCGGCGTTGAGCAGCCTCCTGTACCATGCCTCAAACCTAATGGTCACATCGAGGTGAATTGGCCGGAAAATCTGCGCGATAAGTGTGGTCTTTTCTGCCATACGTACTGCGAAGTATATCTGCAGACATTCTCGTCCTGCTGCTTCCACGACATCACCTACGACAAGGACATTGTCGATAAGTACCTTGCTCGTCCGGACTTTTATCGTTTGAATATTTCTTTGGAAAACGACTGCAACGGCACTTCTTCGGATGCTTATTTGCAGCTGACATTTTCGCTGAAACACATCGAATTTTCCGGAGGGTACAACTTCGCAAACCTGTTCAGTGCCGAATACCGTAAAGATACAGGCTGGTTCGTTGTATCCGGAGAAGGCGAAGTCCTCATGGGAGCGAAGAAATAAAAAGTCGCCGCTCATCTTCGGATGGGAAGCATTTTCAACGCTAAGACGAACAGGAAACCTGAGATTATATTCAAGACACATTGCGCGTATGTGACGCAATGTGGTATAATAAGATAGAGGTGATACTGTGAAAATCTACACTCTTATCGGAGGCGTGAACGGTGCAGGTAAATCCAGCTTAACGGGTTCTTTGCGTTCCGAACGCAGCGATTTCGGCGTTGTAATAGACCCTGACAAACTGACCCTCCAATGCGGCGGCGATGAATACGAAGGCGGAAAACTCGCTGTCGAACGTATTGAACGCGCACTAGAGGACGGCGTAAATTTTACGCAGGAAACAACTCTTTCTGGGGGATATCCAAAACGACTCTGCAAACGCGCAAAGGAAGCTGGGTATTATATCCGCCTGTACTATGTCGGCTTAGACACTGCCGAAGAAAGTATTCGGCGAATCCGAAACCGCGTAGAACGCGGTGGACACGATATCCCCGTCAAGGATGTCGAGGCCCGATTTTCTCATCGTTTCGAAGATGTCTTGAAAGTTCTTCCATACTGCGATGAAGCAAAGTTTTTCGACAACGACAACGGGTTTGTTCTCGTGGCAGAGTATCGCAATGGGCAGATTCTTCCTGTTGGAACGTATCGGCCCGCATGGCTCAGCCAACTTCTTATACAGTCCACTTAACATTTTTGCCGCTCATCTTCGGATGGGCGGCATTTTTGTTTGGCCAAATTTTCCATTGCAAACGAAGAAGAAGCCATTCTGGAACTCAAGCCCGCTCTTGTTGAGAAGGGTTACCAGTTCAGCGAGCGGCAAAAATTCTGGGAAAACTTCCTCGACACTAAAGCCCCAATCTTGCGAATTCCTGCAACCTATGAGCAGAGAGTATGTTAGCCCATATCAGACAAGCACATATAAGCCGTCTTGTTATTTGCTGCAAAGTAGGTACAATAGTTGTATTAAGATAGATAAAAACATCAAATAATGATTTAATTTGCCTTATTCATAATCAGCAATTTTGCAGCCATCTCTTTCCGAGGTGGCTGCTTTTTTGTTGTCTACAACAAACTGGGAGGTTCTTTATTATGAAAAAATTCATCATCAAACTCGCTGCTGTCACAGGCATCATCGTCATCATCGCCGGAATTTCTGCTCTTGCAACAGAATTCAGCCTTGTTACCCTTGCCATCGTCTTTGCAGCCATCATCACAGAAAACGCACTGTGCGGTGCATATCTGGGTAAGAACAAGCACAGCAAAAAGTACGTCTATCGCAAGTATAACATTTACCGCAATATTAACATTTACCGCAATACAAAACTGTATAGCGGCAACACACATCACTGAAAGGAAGTATAATCATGAGCAAAAACATCTTATTCCGTGGTCAGACACGCAAAAAGGGAGAGAAGGTCACTATGAGTGGCACTCCCATTCCCAGCAACTGGGTATTTGGCGGTATTTTCCCGCAGAACAATGGTGGTGATTTTGCCATCATCTATCAGCAGGACCCTGAAATCCAGAAGTTTCCTGTCTATGCTGAAACTGTCTGCCAGTATACCGGAAAAAACGATAAGTACGGCGGAAAAATTTTCGAAAATGACATCATTACCTATGTGGCAAATATCAACGCAAGCAATGTTCCGTACAAGGGAAATGTTTTCTACAGTGAAACCCTTGCCGCCTATATGGTCACCGTTAAGGCTGATACTTCGCATAGTCCTGACAGGGACAATGATTCGTACCTGATTCCGGCTTCGATTCCTTTGTCTGAATGCGGAAACCTTGTCGTCATCGGAAATATTTTTGATGGCGAATATGAGCTGCCGGAAAAGGTCAAGAATACGCCATTTGAGACTTTCCTCTCTATTGCTTACGAGCTTGACCGTTTAGCATTCGATATCGACCCCTATGAGTACCAAGACAATGAAGGCACAGAAAGCATCCAGACTGTTGCAGAAAACCTGCTTCATGATGCTTATCGAGCTTCTGTCGTTGCAATGCTCAAGGAACAGCATCGATACTTTTCGATTGAATCTGCTATGGGACAGGACTACGCAAATGCAGCTGAGAGAAGTCATTCTATTCTGAAACGCCTTGCCGATATTTTCGGTGACGAATAACAGGAGGGTTTTTATGAACATCAATGTAAAGTTCGAATATATCGAAAAGTATCTGCCCACTCCACGGTGCAGAAAGTATCGGACACGTGAAGTCAAAGGTATTTGTACCGTTACGGTGCGTGAGGCTCCTATCGGAAAAATGGTTCCGGCTTTCGGCGTGGAACAATATATCTGGGAAGAAACTCCCCACATCGAAAACGATGTAATCTTCTCCAATGAAGGGTCTCTATGGAAGTTAAGCCGTGCCAGTCGCTATTATGCCGGTAAGAGTTGGTTTGATTTAGCTCCGTGTACGCCTGAATTTCTTGCTTACCATCTGGAACCAAACCGTTACGAAATTAGTAATTTCAACACAGATGTCGAGCAAATCAAGGCGTACATTCAGAGCAAGGCTGACCGTTTCCTGATTTGCGACGGAAAGTTGTACGAGGAGACGACCGAGCCGATGTATGTCATTATGACCTTCGGCCTTGGCTGCAATCACGGCGGTTCCGCTCTGATGATTGAGGATTATTACAATTCCAACATTCCCAGCAGCAGATACTATGCTGCCAATCAGCGCGAAGAAGCCATTGCGAAAGCAAAGGAAATCGCACTGAACAGGGGAGATACAGAATCCATTCACAACATCGAAACAGCGCTTCTTATCCATGTCTATGATGACAGATTCGTCACCAAAAACCCACAATCGTGGAAAGCTCCCGGTGATGAATTTTGCAACACACTGGAAGAAATCACAGAAACTGCAGGCGATGCACTTGCCGCTGGTTTGATGGTAATTTGTGCAACCGCCAAAAGCGTAAAGCGAGGTTAAAATGATAACAAAACTCAATAAAAAATCCGTGGTCTTGCAGAATCTCAGTTTACAGAGCGGTACCGCATTCCTCTCTTATGAAGAATTGGCTTCGCTTGCAAAGCTGCAGGAGCGGCTTACCGACGAAAACGATGTCAATGATTTCATTACCCGTTCAGCAAATGTACCCGGTAGTACCGAAATTGCTTCCTGTGTCGCCAAGAAGTACATGGATGACCCAAGTTTGATGGATAACCTTGTCGTTAAGACTCGGTTTTTTCTCAATCTCGGTTATTACTTTGTACCGGCATTATCGAAGGCCATCGATGCCATTGAGGAGGATATCACACCCGTAGATGAAGTCTGCGGTATGGTTCCTTCCCTTGCGCGAGATATTGCTGCCAATTTCCTTGAGCTGCGCAACCCTGCGCGTTGGGATGGTAATGGCGATGTTCCGAACGATACCTATTTCAGTTCGATGCCGCTTGATTTCCCAATCGACAATGCCTATCCGAACCAAACGATTCGGTTACAGTTCGTTCAGGTAAGCAAGGCAAATCCTCATTATGTCTGTGCTTGCAGTATCTTTGAGGATGAATCCCATGCAGGAATTACCGAGAAATGTACCAAGAAAGCCGGAAGTGTCAAGGAAATCGAAGACGCAATTTTGTTCGTTTCCAGAATTTACGAACTCCGCGAAGGGTTTTCTCGTAACTTTGTGGAAACGGTAAATATGTATCCTACCGAGTACAGAGCCATCAGAAAAGCCTTATATGGTGAAGAAGCTCTTGGTGGTTCTACCGGAGTGATTTTCTCCAATAAGGTCTTCTTCAAGGACGGTTCTGTTATGACCATCACATATACAGGTGACGGTAAAGGTAAAGCTTGGGGCGAAGCTGTGTTGACAGAGAAAGACAGTGAAAAAATCATTGCCCAAAGCCCTATCAGCTACACCTTCGCCAATCATTGGAAGCTTTGTTTTAAAGGCGCTGTTTATCACGCCTTTATCAAAATTACGCAATAAAAAGGAGACAATTATGAGTGGTTTTTATTCTAAGATGCTTATTAACATTCGCAATCTTTACTTCAACAATTCGGATGACATGAAGACCATCCTGCATGGCATCTTCCTTGATGCTGCCGATGTTTTTCTGAACGGCTACACCCCCTCGTACTGCGAGGAGAATGAACTTATTCCCACCGCACAAAAGTTCGTTGAGAAGTTTGGTTCCACCAAAGCCTGCGAGACGGGCGTCACGAAGGAAGCTGTTGCTTCTGCCATGTGTAATCCGGCAGCGCTCGTTGCTCTGATGCACGACTCGGACTATGATGTTCTGAAAGAAGCCTTTTATTACGCATGGGCCAAGCATATATCCGAAACTCTTGCTGATGATGAAAACAACGGAAACGTCATCAATGATTACTACATCCCTGATGAGGGCAGTGAGAGTTCCTGTGACGGCGAGGATTCCTTGATTTTCGGCTACGCTGAACCCGAGAAAATCGTGAAGTTTGCAGAAAGCATCCCTCAGCAACTCGTCGATTGCGCAGAGTATCTCACCAAGCTCGTGCATGTGGATGGCAGCGTCCTTTCCAGAGAGTTTCTGGAAGATACGATGCAGAAACCTCTGAACGCTTATTGCCTGCAAAACGCATTTGCGGTACTGAATGGTGAGTTCACGAGCGATTCTCCTGTTTGCTGCTATACAAACGGATATGCGCACGCCATGCCTGATGAGTCCACTATCGAGGATGTTCGCAAGAACCCCGAAGACTACGCCGTCATTGAGCTCTTGTTCCATGATTAAAGAGTAAAAGGAGATAACCTATGAGTACGCATAGTTATATCGGTGTCATTGAAGAAGATGGTACGCTGAAATATGTCTACTGCCATTCCGATGGCTACCCGTCCTATCTCGGCCGAATGCTGCTTACCTATTACAACACCCCGGAACTTGCCACAGGGCTTGTGAACCTCGGTGATTTGTCAATGGTGCGGTCAATGGTGCGTAAGCGCCTCGTCCCTGACAAGGGAGAATTCCACACATTCAAGAAACCTGTACGCGAAGGTTCGAATGGTGGTATCACCACCGCTTATCATCGTGACCGAAAAGAACGCCTCCACATCAACAAGACCGTTATTGGCGGGCCGGATATCAGCACGAATGCTAAAAAGGCGTTTTTGGATATCACAAAGAGCAACTATATTCCCTATGCATATCTGTATGATATCGCTGAAAAACATTGGTTTGCCTGTGATACCTGTCAGGATTGCGGATTTGCGTTCTTAAACGAGAATTACCTGCAAACCCATGTCTGAACCTTGCGCAGTGCTGCAAAGTAGGTATAATTAGCAATATAAGATAAATCGAAACACCGAGCCGATTCGGTTCATCTTGTTAAAAATCTGATTTCAGCCACCTCGTTTCGGGGTGGCTGATTTTTTTTGTTAGGAGGAAGTAAAATGCGAACTTACGAAGGACTGCGTTTCTGTTGGACTTGCAACCAATTCCAAACATGTCAGGATTGCCGAACCTTTGCTTACGGCTGCATCAGCTGCAGTGAGCATAAGTTCGAACATAATTTGGCACAATGTATCCGAAACTTTGGCGACTATATTGCCATGCCATCCCCATCCACCACAGATGTGCCGTCAAGCGACAAGTAAATACCCATGTAAGGTAGAAAGGGAATTCTATGCAATTTCACATTGACTCAGCATTTCTCACAGATATTGCCCGGTCTTGGTTCTGGAACGAAAAAATGCCCTACAAAAAATCCGAAGAACTTCTAATGTGCTGTCTTAACACAGATAAGCTTTCTCTCGAAGAGAAAAAAGCCATCTGTAAAGATGTCATTGAGGGACGGAAAAAGTTCGTAGGCATTGACGAATGCCAAATCGTTGATGACGGCAAAAACGTTCGAACCATTGATGAAGAGCTAAAAAATCATACTCGTTACAACGCCATTGCCGCTATTAAGACAGATATTGCGTGTAACCCATTCAAATACCTAGACCCATTTTCCGTTAATTGCAGCTATTCTGAACTTGCTGAAAAAATCAAAAGCGGCGAAATCGAAAACACTATCAGCGACATCGAAGATTATCTTCTCACTTACCATGAGGTGAAAGAAGATGATGTTCTCAACTGCGGTATGTGGCTTTGGCAAAGACCGGAGTTTATTACAGATATCTGCGATGCCAGCAAGATTCCTGAGGGCAACAGTCCCTTGGTCGCCTATAAAGACGGCTTTTGGCGTTACATTTATGTTGCGCTTAAAAAGAAAGGTACACATGAACCGAGTGTTCTGCGTAGACAGAATCGTTACCTTGTTTTTATCGGTGAAAAACCAAAAACTCTTTTCAATTCTGAGTTTGGACTGATTTCGCCGAAAGGGGAGTGGTTCGACTGCGGCTTTGCGGAACACAACTCTACTGCCGCCAAAATCATCCACAGCACAAAAGGCCATTTTGGGCTTACCAAAGAGCAGGCATTCAGATACTATGGCAGCGACCGCTGCTTAGATTTTCTCTTTGACAGAGGCTGGGCGGCATTGCGAAACCCTGAGTTTGGACGGGCTTATGTAGACATAGGCGATACACATACTCTGACAAAATGCCAAGTCGATACGCTTATGGATTACATCGTTTTCTTTAAGCGTTTTGACATTGACATCATGAAATACACAAAAGAGTAGAGCATAAATATCCCAGTAGCTTTCCGCCGCATCGACGGAGAAGTAAAGGGGCTATCCAACTTTTTCCGGGAGTTTTAGACTGAACACCGATTTTTGAATGGCAT